>ERZ777003.51-NODE-51-length-206162-cov-18.104713_pt1 | contig 206162 bp, 172 predicted proteins | sample MGYA00374956_ERZ777003 | MGnify/ENA primary metagenome ERZ777003 (study PRJEB29302, sample SAMN06268252) | bioreactor metagenome | isolation source: Joint BioEnergy Institute, California, USA | place: USA:Joint BioEnergy Institute, California, USA | collected... | reverse complement strand
CGCGTATTGTCGTGACGGGGGAATTACGTGTCAATTCAGCGGCCTGAAAGATCTCGGCCGTGCTCACGGCGGCGCGCGGCTTGATCACCAAATACACCGACTCGGGATATTCGGCCGGCTCGATCCGCTCACCGACACCCTCGACCCACGCCGCATGGCCGCGGACGAACACCGGCACATCGGCACCCAAACGCAATCCGATTTCGGTCAACCGTTCGAGGCCGAAATCCACGCCCCATAAACGATTGAGCGCCACCAGCACGGTCGCTGCATCGGAGCTCCCGCCGCCCAAGCCCGCCTGCATCGGCACCTGCTTGCGCAGCTCGATCGCCACCCCGGCATCGATCCCCGCCTCGCTCGCCAGCAATCGCGCAGCCCGAACGGCCAAGTCTTCGTTCGCTGGAACGCCCTCGGGACCGGCGACGCGCTCGATGACGCCGGACGGGCGCGCATAAAACATGAGCTCGTCGCACAAATCGATGAACTGGATGGCAGTTTGGAGCAGGTGATAGCCGTCCGGACGGCGACCGACGATGTGCAGACACAGGTTCAGCTTGGCGGGCGCAGGCCACGGCAGCGGCTCGCCGAGCACATCGTCGAAATTCTCCTGCGTCGCGCTCATCGGCCGAGCTTCCAGCGGTCGATTACGATCCGCACGCGCGCGGCGCCGCTCGTCGCACGCAATCGCATCGGCAAACGCGCACCGAGCTCATCGGAATAACGCTGATAGTCGATCCGCCAGCCCTGCTGCTCCAAGCTGACTTCGCCGTCGGATCCCGATTCGCTCCAGCGGTGCTCGCCGGGCGCGGCCAATCCGAGCAGCCAATAGCGCAAATACCCCGCAGGCAAAGCCGCACCGAGACGCGATTCGAGCTCGGACCACGCCGCGTCGGCTTCCAGAACTTCGCCATCGCCGGTTTGCAGCTCGATTTCCGGCCGATCGGGTGCGCCGCGCAGCTCGAGCCGCACGCTGCCGATGCCGACAGGTCCGCGGATCTGAACCGTCGATCCATCCGGACGCTGCGTCCAATTGAACGTACCTGAGCCGCCTCCGCTCGGACCCGACACTGCCAAGCGACCGCGCACTTGCCACGCCTCCAATTGCTCGAGCGACACCGGCGGCACAGGCGCGCGAGGCACGGTCTTGCAGCCGGCCAACAAGCCGGCCGCGCACAGCATGGCGAGGAGAACACGAGACAAGCCGCGCATCGCGCGCATGAGCGGGAGCATCAATCGAGCAGCGATTCCGCACGCCGCTTCAGATCTTCATCCTGAGGAAAGCGCTCGCGAGCCTCTTTCAATCTGGCGATCGCATCGTCCTTGCGTCCGAGCGCGAGCAAGACTTCGACCAAGTGCAGATCGACTTCGGGATCGTTGATGCGCCGGCTCGCCCGCTCGAGATATTCGAGCGCTTCTTCGTTGCGCTTAAGCCGATGCAGCGCCCAGCCCATGCTGTCGAGGACCGCACCGCTATCCGGCGTCACGGCCATCGCTTCCTCGATGTACTTCAGCCCTTCTTTGTAACGCCGCGTGCGATCGACCAGCGTGTAGCCGAGCGCATTCGTCGCTGCCGGATCTTCCGGACGATCTTCGACGAGGTCGCGAAGCGCTTCGATGGCCTCGTCGACCCGGTCGGCGGCTTCGAGCTGAAAGATGCGCGCAAACCGCAGCTCCGCCGAATCCGGATATTCATCGAGCGCATCCTCGAGCAATGCGATGGCGCCGGCACGATCGCCGTTGTTCGCAAGCAAGTTCGCGCGCGCCGTGACCGTATCCAATATGTAGAGCGGCCGCGTCGAGCCGAACTGCTCCAGGTGCTGAAGCCCGGCTTGCAGACCCTTCTGCCGTGTCTTGATGACCGCCGCACGCACTTGCGCCGCAACTGCGAAATCGCCGCCCGTGACGCGCTCGTAGATCTGCAGGGCCTCGTCCCAGGCTTCGCGCGATTCTGCGATCGCGCCGAGATAGAAGAGCGACTCGTAAACGAAGCGGCCGTTCGCCAGCAGATTCATGTACCGCTGGCGCGCGCTTTCGCGATTGCCCATCTGGAATTCGATATCGGCGAGCGTGCGCTCGGCAAACGCCGAGGTCTCTTCGTTCTTCGCCAACTGCTCGAGCTCGCGCCTGCCTTCCTCGTCCTTGCCCGCCTGGATCAGCATCACGGCGTACTCGAGCCGATATTCGGCCTGCGGATCCTGCTCCAACGCTTTGCGCGCGGTCGCGAGCCCGGTTTCGTTCTCGCCCAGCGCGAGTTGCACCTGACCCAGGAAAAGCGTCGCACGCGACCAGTACGGAGCAAGCTCCGTAGCCCGCTTGGCGTGCTCGTGCGCGAGCGCCATGTTCTCTGCTCGGAGCGCCGCACGCGCGAGCGCATAGTGCGCTTCGGCGAGGTTCGGATATTTCTCGACGAGCCGTTGCAGCACCGCCATCATCGCGGGCGGCGTCCCTTCTTCGGCGAGTTGCGGCAGCAGCGCCAGAAAGCCTGCTTGCGGATTGATGAAAGCCGATTCGAGCAGCGCACCGAGATGCTCGGCAGCGCGATCGATCTGATACAGATGCAGCGCCGCGAAGGCTGCGAAACGGCGCGCTTCCTCGTTCGTCGGATTCAGCTGTAGCCAACGGTCAGCAGCCGTCTGCACGAGCGTCCATTGCTGGTGCTCGTACGCCACTTTCGCGGCCTGCTCGGCGAGCGATTCGTCATCTGCGGCTTGCGCGGCCCGCACATACGCGCGTGCGGCATTCCGATACTGCTTGCGTTGGAGCGCGAGCTCCGCCCCGAGCACGAGCGCATTGGGATCCTTCGGCAGATCAGGGTCCTGTTCCGCGGAAGTGCCAGAGTGCAGCGCGTCCGTCCCTGCGCATCCTGCAACGAGGACGCCGACCAGTAACGCGCATGCGAATCGATTCCATTTCAGTTGCGACATAGCGCTCAATATATCAGTCGCCGGTTGCGCCGGCTGGAAAGCCGACGCGGGCTTGGATTCCGGCTTGCCGCCCAGGCGGGCCGTAATGCTCGGAATCGCCGAGTCTCCACACTTTCAAACGCTTGGAAGCCGCCGAAAAAGTTGCGGCAGCGACGGTTGTCCTTGTCATCCCAACCCCCTTCCCGGACAATCCCGGCCGGTCCGCGACAGCACTCGCATGTCACTCGTCGTCATAGGCATCAATCACCGCACCGCGCCCGTCGATATCCGCGAAAAAGTCGTATTCGCGGGTGAGGAGTTGCCGGAAGCGTTGCGCGAACTGGCACGCGTGCCCGGCGTCCAGGAAGCCCTCATCGTCTCGACCTGCAACCGCACCGAGCTGTACTGCTGCACGGATGCGGCCGACCCCGGCAATGTCGGTCAGGCCGTGTCGGATTGGCTCGAGCATTGGCACGACCTCACCGACCACGGAATCGATGTGCGAGGGTCCTTATATCGACTACAGGGCACGAAAGCGATCGAACATTTGTTTGCGGTCGCGTGCGGGCTCGATTCGCTGGTACTCGGCGAGCCGCAGATCCTCGGCCAGATCAAGGACGCGTATCGCGCTGCGCACGATCAAGGTACGACCGGCCCGTACCTCAACCGCCTGCTGCAGACGACTTTCTCCGTAGCGAAACGGATTCGGACCAATACTCGAATCGGTGCGAATGCCGTGTCGGTCGCATCGGCCGCAGTCTCCATGGCGCGCACGGTGTTCGAACGGTTCGAAGAACATACGGCACTGCTCGTGGGTGCCGGCGAAACGATCTCGCTCGCCGCGCGGCATCTGCATGCGCACGGCCTGCAACGGATGATCATCGCGAACCGCAGCCTCGATCGCGCTCAGGCGCTCGCGAGCGAGTTCAACGGATTCGCCATTTCGCTCGACGCGTTGTCCGCGCATTTGAAGGAAGCCGACATCGTCATCAGCTCGACGGCGAGCCCGACGCCGGTGATCACGCACGCAGACGTCCGCGAAGCGCTGCGCGCACGGCGCCGCAGACCGATGTTCATGGTGGACATCGCCGTTCCGCGCGACATCGAGCCCGAAGTGGCCGAGCTCGAAGACGTGTACCTGTTCACGATCGACGATTTGCAGAACGTCGTGAACGAAAACCTGGCGTCGCGGCGCGAGGCGGCGCGCGATGCGAGCCAAATGCTCGCGCGCGAGATCGAGCGGTTCGAGCGCGAGTTGCGCACGCTCGATGCGGTACCGACCATCCGTCGGCTTCGCGAAGATGCCGAAGCGACGCGCGCACAGACGCTCGATCAGGCCCGCAGGATGCTGGCGGCGGGACGCGACGCCGGCGAAGTGCTGGAGTTCCTTGCGACGACGCTCACGAACCGGCTCATGCACGCTCCCAGTCAGCGGCTGCGCGAAGCGGCCGAGCGCGGCGATGCCGACATCATCCGCGCGGCGCAAACCTTGTTCGCACTCGACAAACCGCACCAAGCCGACGCCGAGGAGAACGGTACCCGTTCGAACGACGTCCCGCTCGCATCGCCGATCGACGAGCGATAATTTCCTTGCCGATGAAAGACTCGATTCGTAACAAGCTCGAGAAGCTCGTGGAGCGCCATGAAGAAGTCGGCGCTCTGCTCTCCGATCCTGCGGTCATTGCCGATACGAACAAGTTCCGCGAGCTCTCGGTCGAATATTCGCGCCTTGAACCTGTCGTCACGCGTTATCGCGAATACCAGGGACTGCTGCGCGAGCGCGAGCATGCCAAGGAAATGATGGAAGGCGACGATCCGGAGCTCAAAGAGCTCGGCCGCGAAGAATATTCCGCGCTCGGCGCGCGCATCGAGGAAGAAGAAACGGAGCTCGCGAAGCTCCTGTTGCCGAAAGACGAGCGCGACGAGAGCAATATTTATCTCGAAGTGCGCGCCGGCACGGGCGGCGACGAAGCGGCGATCTTCGCGGGCGATTTGTTCCGCATGTATTCGCGCTATGCCGACCGGCACGGCTGGAAAGTCGAAGTGCTTTCCGAGAGCCCCGGCGAGCACGGCGGGTACAAAGAGATCATCAGCCGCATCGTCGGCCGCGGCGCGTTCTCGCACTTCAAGTTCGAAGCCGGTACGCATCGCGTGCAGCGCGTTCCGGAAACCGAAGCGCAGGGCCGCATTCACACCTCGGCCTGCACGGTCGCCGTGCTGCCGGAAATCGCCGAAATCGAATCGGTCGAAATCAACCCGGCCGATCTTCGCATCGATACGTTTCGTGCCTCAGGCGCGGGCGGCCAGCACGTCAACAAGACGGACTCGGCCATCCGCATCACGCACTTGCCGACCGGCATCGTCGTGGAGTGTCAGGACGAGCGCTCGCAACACAAGAACCGCTCGAAAGCGATGGCGTTGCTCAAAGCGCGCTTGCTGGCCGCCGAACAGGAAAAGCGCGAGCAAGCAGAAGCGCAATCGCGCCGGCTCCAAGTCGGCTCGGGCGACCGCTCGGAGCGCATTCGCACCTACAACTTTCCTCAGGGTCGCGTCACCGATCACCGCATCAATCTGACGCTCTACAAGCTCGCCGACGTGATGGACGGCGACCTGGATCCCGTCATCCAGCCGTTGATGCAGGAATACCAGGCGGAGCAGCTGGCGAAGATCGTCGAGTAACTCAAGGCTGTAGGCTGCAGGAAAAGCTTGCGACGCGGCCTCGTATCGCCGTTCTAAACGACGGCTAGAAGATGCGCGCACGATGTGCGCGCCCTACCTTCATCCTTCAGTCTTCAGCCTACCGCGCGCAGCGCTTGGTCGAGATCCGCGATCAAGTCCGAGGCATCTTCGATACCGACCGACAGGCGAATCAGCGAGTCGTCGATGCCGAGCGCTTTGCGCTGCTCCGGCGGAATCGAGGCGTGAGTCATGAGACCCGGATGATCGACGAGACTCTCGACGCCGCCGAGGCTCTCGGCAATCGTGAAGATCTGGAGCCGTTCGAGGAAACGCTTCGCCTCCTCCAATCCTCCCTTCACGAAAAACGTGACGATCCCGCTGAAACCGTTCTTCATCTGACGCTTCGCCAACTCGTGTTGCGGATGGCTCGGCAATCCCGGATAGAGCACGCGCGCGACGTTCGGCTGACGTTCGAGCCATTCGGCAATCGCCAACGCATTCTCGCTCGTCTGACGCATGCGCAATGCGAGCGTCTTCAAGCCGCGCAGCGCCAGGAAGCTATCGAAAGGTCCGCTGATCGCACCCACCGCGTTCTGTAGGAATGCAATCTTCTCAGCAAGCTCTTCGCTCGCCGTCACGGCCACACCGCCGATCATGTCGGAGTGACCGTTCAAATACTTCGTCGCGGAATGCATGACGATGTCCGCGCCGAGCTCGAGTGGCCGCTGCACCCACGGGCTCGCAAACGTGTTGTCGACAACCGTAAGGATGCCGCGGCTGCGCGCGAATTCCGCGACCTGCGCGATGTCGACGAGCCGCAGCGTCGGATTCGTCGGCGATTCGATCCAGATGAGCCGCGTCTCCGGACGCACGACCTTCGGCAGCGTCTCCGGATCGGACAGATCCGCATACGTCACCTCGAGCTTGGCGCTGCGCTTGCGCACGCGCTCGAACAGGCGGAAGGTTCCGCCGTAGAGATCGTTCATCGCGACGATGTGACTGCCCGCGTCCAAGAGCTCGATTAACGTGCTCGTGGCCGCCATCCCCGATGCAAATGCAAAACCGCGCACGCCGCCTTCCAGGTCGGCGATGCAGCGCTCGTAGGCGCCGCGCGTCGGATTGCGCGTGCGCGAATAGTCGTACCCCTTGTGAACGCCCGGGCTCGACTGCGCATACGTGGACGTCGTGTAAATCGGCGGCATCACCGCGCCCGTCGAAGGATCGGGCGATTGGCCGGCGTGAATGCATCGGGTGGCAAAACCCAGCGTCTTGGCGTCTGACATGAACGAAGCTCGAAAGTGGAGAAGTTGCGGAATCCTACTAAATTGGCGGCGTGCAGGCGCACGAACTGCGGGAATCTCCTGGCGCTCAGCTCACCTGTCTGCGCAAGTAGTTGAGCACGTCGGAACGCGTGATCAAGCCGAGGAAACGGTCGCCATCCATGACGGCCGCCGACGAACGCACTTCGAGCATAGCAACGAGGTTGTCGATGGACATCGACTTGTCGACGCGCAGGAACGTCGAGGTCATCGCTTTGCTGACCGGCTCGTTGAAACGCTCCGGACGACCGAACGCAAACCGCAGGATGTCGTCCTCCGTCACGATTCCGATCAGCCGATCGTTTTCCATGACCGGCAATTGCGAGAAGCCGGCATTGCGCAAGCGATTGTGCGCCGTCGTCAGCACGTCGTTCGGACCGACGGTCACCGTCGCGCGCTCGCCGTGCGGCCGGCCGATCAAATCGCGCAAATCGCCATATTGTTTGCGTTGGATGAAGCCTTGATCCTCCATCCAGAAATCGTTGTAGAGCTTCGAGAGATAGCGCGCACCCGTGTCGCAAGCAAATGTGACGACGCGTTTCGGCTCCTTTTGCTCGCGGCAGAAACGCAGCGCCGCAGCCATCAATGTTCCCGTCGATGAACCAGCCAGCACGCCTTCCTTGAGCAGCAGCTCGCGCGCGACGGAGAACGACTCACCGTCTGGAATGCTGTACGCGCGCTTGGTGAGAGAAAAATCGCAGATCGAAGGAATGAAATCCTCGCCGATGCCCTCGACGAGCCAAGTGCTGCCCTTTTCGGTGAGCTTGCCGGTCTGAATGTATTCGGCAAGGATCGAGCCGCGCGGATCGGCCAACACGATCTCGACGTGCGGCGCGTGCTTCTTGAAGAACGCCGTGAGCCCCGCGATCGTGCCGCTCGAGCCGACGCCGACGACGATCGCGTCGAGTTTGTGTTCCATCTGCTCCCAGATTTCCGGCGCCGTCGTCTCTTCGTGCGCCTTCGGATTGTCGGGATTGGCGAACTGGTTGATGAAATACGCACCGCGTTCCTTCGCGATGCGCGCGCCTAGATCCTGGTAATACTCCGGATGGCCTTTCGCGACGTCCGAGCGCGTAAGCACGACCTCGGCACCCATTGCGCGCAGATTGAAAATTTTCTCCTGGCTCATCTTGTCGGGAATCACGAGGACCAAGTGATAACCCTTCTGAGCCGCGACCAAGGCGAGGCCGAGACCTGTGTTGCCCGCAGTCGCCTCGACGATCGTGCCGCCGGGCTTGAGCTCGCCCCGCTTCTCGGCTTCCTGGATCATGTACAAGCCGATGCGGTCTTTGATCGAGCCGCCGGGATTCATCATTTCGAGCTTTAGAAAGAGCTCGCAGGGGCCGGTGTCCATCCGCTGCAAACGCAACATCGGAGTGCGGCCGATCATTTCGAGCGCATTGGCATAGACTTGCATGATTGGCTCCAAGCGCGCCTGAAGAAGACAGCGCGGCCGAGTGGACGTGCGCGCGAGCGGACGGTAAAACGCATCGCCGATGTGCGGCGCGCCCAACGACAGCGCCGACCGTCTACGTCGCCGCGAACTTCGCGCATTCTAATGAGTTGAACACGCGAATGCCCGTTTCCGATCCCGCACAAACCGTTTCCGACGCATTGCATACCGCGACCGCGATGCTGTCGCGCGTGTCGTCTTCCCCGCGCCTCGATGCGGAGTTGCTGCTCGAGCACGTAACTGGTTTGCCGCGCGTGCAATTTCATACCTACCCGGAACGCGAGCTGCCGCCGCAAGCCGGTTGGTCGTTCCAGCAGCTCGTGAAACGCCGGATGAAAGGCGAGCCGATTGCGTACATCCGCGGACAGCAAGAATTCTGGTCGCTGCTGTTCGAAGTCTCTCCTGCGGTGCTCATTCCGCGGCCCGAGACGGAGCTCGTCGTCGAACGCGCGCTCGCGCATTTGAATCCCGACAACGAATATCAAGTGCTCGATCTCGGCACCGGCAGCGGTGCCATTGCGCTCGCGATTGCGAACGAACGGCCGAAAGCGCGCGTGACCGCCGTCGACGAATCGCAAGACGCGCTCATGATCGCTTCGCGCAACGCCGCGCGGCTACAGATCCCGCACGTCCGGTTCTTGCAAGGTCATTGGTATTCCGCGCTCAAAGAGGAACCGACGCGCTTTCATGCGATCGTGTCGAATCCGCCGTACATCGCCGTGGACGATCCGGATCTGGACCCGTTCGTGCGCCGCTACGAACCGAAAGAAGCGCTCATCGCAGGACCGTCCGGGTATGAGGCGCTCAAGACGATCGTTGCAGGCGCAGCGCAACACTTGTTGCCGGGCGGCTGGCTCGTGCTCGAGCACGGCTGGAAGCAATCCGCTTACGTTCGCGACCTGCTTGTGCGTGCAGGCTTTACTCACGTACGCTCGCACACCGATCTGGCCGGCCACGAGCGCGTCACGGAAGGTTCCCTCCCTGCGACCTGAACGGGCCGCCTACGCTTCACAGCCCTTTACCGCGCGCAGTCGCGATGCAGCGATTGCGTACCTACGCTCCCTCAACCATCAGGAACAGCGAATGCTCGAGTTCAAGACATCGAAAGGCACGTTCACGGTCCAGCTCTTCGAGAAGCAAGCACCGATCACCTGCCAGAACTTCCTGCAGTACGTCGATGACGGTTACTTCGACGGCACGATCTTCCACCGCGTCATCGCCGGTTTCATGATTCAAGGCGGCGGCTTGGATGCGAACCTGAAGACTAAACCGGGCCAGCGTGCGCCGATCAAGAACGAAGCGAACAATGGCCTGAAGAACAAGCGCGGCACGCTTGCCATGGCACGCACGAGCGCTGTCGACAGCGCAACCTCGCAGTTCTTCATCAACGTCGTCGACAACGACTTCCTGAATCACAGCCCGCGCGATTTCGGCTATGCCGTGTTCGGACGGGTCGCCTCTGGAATGGAAGTCGTCGATGCGATCGCGGCCGTGGAAACCGGCAGCCGCGCGGGATATCAGGACGTACCGAAGGAAACGGTCACCATCGAGTCCGTGCGACGCATAGAAAAGCCCGCGGAATGAGACCGCGGCAGAGAGCATTCAGACGCACAAAAACACACGCCGTCGCGGATGCGACGGCGTGTGCGGATCGTCGAAGCAGCTCGACGAGAGGGGGGAATTATCGGAACGCCAGACCGATCGCGATCATCGCCACATCGGTCTCGCCGGTGCGATCGTCGTCGCCGACGTTGAGGAAGTACGTGCCTTCGACGCGCAGCGCATAGCTGTCGTTGATGTTCCACGCAAAGCCGAGGCCGCCGAACAGATCCTGGGTGCCCGCCTTCGCCTCGACCGAGTCGAGCTCAGCGGGTGTCTCCGTGCGGACGCGGAAACGCGTGTCCGCAAAGTAAATGCCGGCACGCCCGTACAACTCGAAACGCTCACCCAACGGAATCGTGGGCACGACCGCCAGCGTCGGACCGGAAGAAATGAAACGGCCGCGCACTTGGTAGTCGAACGGGCCGGTCCCGAAATCCGACGTGAGATCGGCAACATAGTTCGCTCTGCCGAGATCCACATAACCGACTTCGGCGGCCACCCAACGATTGAAGCGATAGCCGATCTGCACACCCCAAACCTTGTCCATGTCATCGAGATCCGATCGGCCCGTGGGCGCAGTGCCGCCGAGCTGTGCCGTACGATTGGCCGCGACCCTGTTCAGGTCGCTCTGGCTGAGATCGATTTGTCCGGTACCGAAGAACAGCGCGAAATAAGGATCCGCGGAAGCAACCGTGGGGCCGAAACCCAACACTGCCGCCACGATTCCCGAGCACACAGCTTGCTTTGCATTCATGCGAAAGGTCTCCCGCGTCCCTTATCACCCAGTGTCTTATATATGCACCGCATCCTATTGATGTAGATACGTGCAACCGGGGTGGATTTTAGCGGAATGCCGGCGGAACAATGATAACTGCGTCACGCTCGCAGCATCGTTTTGCACATAACACGCGATGAGAAAGCGCTCGATCACAAGCCGGCTGCTCCGTTTGCTCGCCTTCATCGCGTTTGCGTGGGTTGCGCTCACCGCTTCGGTCGTCGCCGCGTTGCGCTGGATCGATCCGCCCACGAGCACCTTCATGCTTCAGGAGCGCTGGCGCCAACCCGATCAGAAATTGCGTCATGCGTGGACCGATTGGGACCGCATTGCAGGACCGATGAAGGTCGCAGTCATTGCGGCCGAAGACCAACGCTTCCCGACTCATCATGGCTTCGATTTGGAATCGATCGATCGCGCGCTCGCGGAGCGCGAACGCGGCCGCATTCGCGGCGCAAGCACGATCTCGCAACAAGTCGCGAAGAACCTTTTTCTATGGCCGGGCCGTAGCTGGTTGCGCAAAGGCCTCGAAGCGTATTTCACCGTGCTGATCGAGACGCTGTGGCCGAAGCGGCGAATTCTCGAGGTGTATCTCAACATCGCCGAATTCGGGCGCGGCATCTACGGCGTCGATGCCGCCTCCCAAACATTTTTCGGCAAGCCCGCTGCGCGACTCACTACCGAAGAAGCTGCCTTGCTCGCAGCCGTCTTACCCAGTCCCAAACGATTCCATGCGAATGCGCCGTCGGCTTACGTGCGCTCGCGCCAGCAATGGATTCTCGAGCAGATGCGCAGCCTCGGCGGCACGGCCGTGCTGGCGAAGATCGAGTAGTGAGTCGGTGAGTGGTGGGTAGTGAGTGGCAAGAGGCGGGCGCACAGCGCCCACCCTTCCCTTCTTCCCTTTCCCCTTTCCCCTTTCCCTTTTCCCCTCAAATCACGCCCCGTCGAATCTGATCGAGCTCGATCGATTCGAACAGCGCCTTGAAGTTGCCTTCGCCGAAGCCCTGGTTGCCTTTGCGCTGAATGATTTCGAAGAAGATCGGGCCGATCACGTTGCGCGTGAAGATCTGCAGCAGCAGTCCCTCGCCCTTCTCGGGATTGCCGTCGATCAGGATACGGCGCTTCTTGAGCTCCTCGAGCTTCTCTTGATGACCGGGTACGCGCTCGTTGATGCGCTCGTAATAAGTATCGGGCGTGTCTTGGAACTGCACGCCTTGCCGGCGTAGCACATCGACGGTTCTGAAAATGTCGTCCGTGCCGAGCGCAATGTGCTGAATACCCTCGCCGCGATATTCGCGCAGGTACTCCTCGATCTGCGACTTGTCGTCCTGCGATTCGTTGATCGGGATACGGATCTTGCCGCAGGGGCTCGTCATGGCGCGGCTGAAGAGTCCGGTCTTCTGACCTTCGATATCGAAGTAACGGATCTCGCGGAAGTTGAACAGCCGCTCGTAGAACCCGGCCCACTTGTCCATATTTCCGCGCGCAACGTTGTGGGTCAGGTGATCGATGTACGTGAGTCCGGCATCGGGCATCGGCGCACGATTCTCGACCGGAACGAAGTCCACGTCGTAGATGGTCCGCTCGCCGTAGCGATCGACCAGATAAATGAGACTGCCCCCGATGCCTTCGATGGCCGGAATCTTGAGCTCCATGGGGCCGACGTCCGTTTCGACCGGCTTCGCACCGAGCTCGATCGCCCGCTTGTAGGCATATGCCGCATCCTTGACGCGAAACGCCATCGCGCACGCCGACGGTCCGTGTTCCTGGGCGAAACGTTGCGCAAAGCTGTTCGGCTCGGCGTTGATGATGAAGTTGATATCGCCTTGACGATGCAACGTGACGTTCTTGTGACGATGACGTGCCGTCACGGGAAAGCCGAAACGCTCGAACAACGTTCGCAGCAGCTCCGGATCCGGCGCGGTGTACTCGACGAACTCGAATCCGTCCGTGCCCATGGGATTGTCGTTGGAAATCGCGACGCGCGACGCTTCGCTCATGAGTGAACCCTCCGCTTTGCGGCGCCGCATTGCATACACAAACCTTGGCGCCGCGCCGATGATGGTTACAATTGAAACTATTGCCCCGTGACGAGTCAAGGAAAGTCCGAAATTGACGACACGCAATGCGAACGACCGTAAGCGCCCGGCGACCGAGCTTCGCCTCGAGCACTTCATCCCCTATCGGCTCGCCGTGCTGTCGAACATCGTCAGTACGAGCATTGCGGCCGCCTACGAGCGCGAGTTCGGCCTCACGATTCCGCAATGGCGCGTCCTGGCCATACTCGCGCGCCATCCGAACTCATCGGCCATCGAAGTGAGCGAACGCTCCGCAATGGACAAAGTTGCGGTGAGCCGCGCGCTGCAATCGCTGGTTGCCGCCGGACGCGTCGTGCGTACGCTCGACCGAGGCGACCGTCGTCGACTCGTGCTGAATCTGTCGCCGTCGGGACGTGCTGTATACATGCGCGTTGCGCCGCTCGCACTGCGCTACGAGCGGCAACTGTTGGCGGCGTTGAGTCGCGCCGAGCGACGCGCGCTCGATCGCCTCATCGCACGACTGCTCGAGCGAGCGCGCATGCTCGATGGCAACGGTGTAAGGAAGCGCCGGTGACTTCCGGCACGAACGCTCGACATCACGACAGTACGGATGACAGTCCGGTCACATGCGATTGATGCGACCTCGGCGACTGCACACGGCTATAATCCGCGCGGTTCTGCCACTAGCGAGGAGACGGTGCGAGTCGTCGCAGAATTCCAAATCCAACTGCTGCGCTATCTGGACGCGCAGGGACAGATCGTTCAAGAGCTGCCGCGCTTCGCGCAGGATGATGCCGAGCTCTTGAAGATGTTCGGTGCGATGCTGCGCGCCCGCACGTTCGACGCAAAGGCCATCAACCTGCAGCGCACCGGTAAGTTGGGTACCTACGCGCCGTGCCTCGGCCAGGAAGCCACGCATGTCGGTGTCGCCGCAGCGCTACGCCCCGAAGACTGCGTCGCGATCGTTTACCGGGAGATCGGCACCCTGTTTTGGCGCGGCGTGCGGATGAAAGACGTATTGATGTACTGGGGCGGCGACGAGCGCGGCAACGATTTCGGTGGCCCGAAACACGACTTCCCCTGGTGCGTGCCGATCGCGACGCAGACGTTGCACGCGGCCGGCGCTGCGCTGGCCTTCAAGATCCGCAAGGAACCGCGCTGCGCACTTGCCTACATCGGCGATGGCGGCACCTCCGAAGGCTCGTTCTACGAAGCCATCAATCTCGCGGGTGCGAAACAGCTCCCGGTCGTGTTCGTGATCGTCAACAACAAGTGGGCGATCTCGGTACCGATCGAGCAGCAGACGGCAGCGCAAACCTTGGCCCAAAAAGCCATTGCCGCCGGCATTCCTGGTATTCAGGTTGACGGCAACGACGTGATCGCGGTCCGCGAGTGCACGGCCCGCGCCTTGGCGAAGGCGCGCGCGGGCGGAGGACCGACGGTCATCGAGGCGCTCTCATATAGATTGAGCGATCACACGACGGCCGACGATGCGAGCCGTTATCGTTCCGAAGAGGAAGTCGCCGAAGCCTGGAAGGCCGAGCCGCTCATTCGGCTGCGCAAGCTCCTCGTCTCGCGCGGCGCGCTCGACGAACATCGCGAGCAGGCGATGAAGGCCGAATATCAACGTGAGGTCGACGCAGCGGTACAGGAATATCTGAACACGCCGAAGCAGCCGATCGATGCCATGTTCGACTATCTGTTTGCCAATCCGCCTGCACACCTTCGCGAACAGAAAGAGATCGCGCGCCGTTATGCCGGCACGAGAGGCCCTTCGCATTGATGGCGCACGACGACATCGGATCCAAAAAGAGGCGTTCGTGGACTCGAACACATGGATTTTTTCCGCCGGAACCGCGCGCAGCGGCTCGAGGCCAACGAGCCGAATCAGCTTGAGGCTTCGCGCATATGCCTAAGGTGACGATGGTCGAGGCCATTGCGATGGCCCAAGCCTGGGAGCTCGAGCACGACCCGAGTGTCGTCGTGCTCGGAGAAGACGTCGGCAAAGGCGGCGGCGTGTTTCGCGCGACCGCTGGTTTGTACGAGCGATTCGGCGCAGAGCGCGTACAGGATACGCCGCTCGCGGAGAACATGATCGCGGGGATGTGCGTCGGCATGGCAGCGCAAGGCTTGCGGCCGGTCGCCGAAATTCAGTTCATGGGCTTCGTTTATCCCGCGATCGATCAGATCGTCAATCACATGAGCCGATTGCGGCACCGAACGCGCGGGCGCATGAGCTGCCCGGTCGTCCTGCGCATGCCGCATGGCGGCGGCATCCATGCACCCGAGCACCACTCGGAATCTGTCGAAGCGATGCTGGCACACGTGCCCGGCATTCGCGTCGTCTGCCCCTCCTCGCCCGCCCGAGCCTACGGCTTGCTGCTCGCATCGATTCGCGATCCCGATCCGGTGATCTTCCTCGAACCGGTGCGCCTGTATCGCTATGTGAAACAAGAAGTCGCCGACGACGGCCAAGCGCTGCCGCTCGATGTCTGCTTCACGTTGCGCGAGGGCGACGATGTCACGATCGTGACCTGGGGCGCGATGGTCGTCGATGTCTTGAAAGCCGCCGATCAGCTCGCGCAAGAAAACATCAGCGCCGAAGTGATCGATCTTGCGACGATCAGTCCGATCGACGCCGAAACGATTCTCGCCTCGGTTGCGAAAACCGGGCGGCTCGTCATCGTGCACGAAGCTGCCCGCAACTGCGGCGTCGGAGCGGAAATCGCTGCGCTCGTGGCCGAACGCGGGCTGTACGATCTGCTCGCGCCGATTCAGCGCGTGACCGGCTTCGATACGATCATGCCGCTCTATCGATTGGAAAACGACTACATTCCGAGCGTCGCACGCATCGTCGATGCAGTGCGCGCCGCGATGAAACCCGAGCTGTCCGCATGACCACGTTCAATCTTCCGGATCTTGGCGAAGGGCTGCCCGAGGCGGAAATCGTCACGTGGCACGTCAAGGAAGGCGATCGCATCGAAGTCGATCAGCCCATGCTCTCGGTCGAGACTGCGAAAGCGGTCGTCGAAGTGCCCAGTCCCTACACGGGCGTCATCGCGAAGATTCACGCCAAAGTCGGCGAGACCGTGCAGGTCGGGCACCCGCTCGTCGATTTCGCCGAAGTCGCCGGCGCGACGAAACAAGAAACACCGTCGCATAGCGAGGCGGCACCCGCCTCCAATCAAGGCATGGTCGTCGGACACATGGCCTCGAGCGACGAGGAACTCGTCGATCGCGCCATCATCGGCAGCGCCGCAACCCGCCGCGCCCGATCGCGTGTGCGCGCCGCACCGGCCGTTCGCATGCTCGCGAAACGCTTGAACGTGGATCTGAACCGATGCCGATCCTCCGGACGCTACGGCTTGATCACCGTCGATGACGTGCTTGCCGCCGCGAATCTGCGAACGTCCGCATCGCGCCCAGGTCTGCCGCCGATCGCGGGTCTCACCGACGCGGATCGTTTGCGCGGCACCCGCAAAGCGATGGCACACAGCATGACGCTGTCGCGCGATGAGATCGCGATGTGCACCATCTTCGACGATGCGGACATCGAAGCGTGGCGCAAAGGCGAGGACATCACGGTGCGATTGATTCGCGCGATCGTCGCCGGCGTGAAAGCCGAACCTGGATTGAACGCGCTGTTCGATCCGTCAGTGCCCGCCCGCAAGATCTGCAGCGATGTGCATCTGGCAATTGCGGTAGACACGGAAGATGGCTTGATCGTGCCCGTGCTAAGAGACGTCGGAACGAAATCGCCCGCGGAGCTGCGGGAGGCGGTAAACGATTTGAAACGACGCACGCGCGAGCGCGCCATTGCACCGGAAGAAATGCGCGACTACACGTTCACGCTGTCGAACTTCGGCATGATGGCAGGCCGTTATGCGACGCCGCTCGTCGTGCCGCCGACGGTTGCCATTCTCGGTGCGGGTAAGCTCCAGCGCGATGTCGTCGCCGGCGCGAATGCTCCCGAAATTCACACTCGGATTCCGTTGTCGCTCACCTTCGATCATCGGTGCATCACAGGAGGCGAAGCCTGCCGGTTCCTGGCTGCAGTCATCGCCGACTTGAGCCGGCCCGATTGAGATTCGATTCGTTTCGCGTTGCGCTTCGGGATCTGGCTCAGCCGCCTCGGAGCACCACGACGCGGACCAAGCGCATCGAGCGCAGCCGGAGACGAGCGAAGAGTCGGCAAGATCGCCGCGCCCGTCGGTGCCGCGTCCGCACTTCAAGCGTTTATTAGCAAGCCGTTCCGCAAATCTCGGGTTTTCTGGAGTCGTTGAGCGAGCTGCATCATGTCTGCCATTCCAGTCGCGCGACAAAAGCTGATTGCCGATATCGCCGCCTGCACGCGCGGCATGCGCCGGACACCGATTCCGGCGGCCGCTTTCATAAAAGAATACTTTCACGGTGTCGACGAAGACGACCTGCGCGCTTCGCCGGCGTCCGAACTGGCCGCGGCGGCGATTGCGCATTTGCGCTTCGCTTCGCGTCGTCCCCGCGGCCGTGCGCTCGTACGCGTCTACAACCCGAGCGTCGAGCGGGACGGCTACGCGTCGACGCACACCATCGTCGAAACGACGCTCGAGGACATGCCCTTCCTCGTCGACTCGCTCAGCATGGTGATGACGCGTGCCGGCTTGCGGATCCATCGCATGATGCATCCGGTGCTGCCGATGAAGCGCGACCGTCGCGGCGATCTTCTCGAATTGCTGCCGGACGCGGCAGACAACCAACGCGGCGTCATTCACGAATCGTGGCAGCGCTTCGAGGTCGACCGGCTCGAAGACGAATCGGCGCAACAGGCGCTCGAACGACAGATCCTTGCGGTGCTCGAAGACGTGCGGCTCGCCGTGGCGGATTGGCAGCCGATGCGCGAAGCCGCGCTGAAGCTCGCAAGCGAGCTCGACGATTCCTCGGCGCCTTCCTCCGCCGCCGAGCGGCGCGAAGTCCAGGCATTCCTGCATTGGCTGGCCGACGACAACTTCACGTTCCTCGGCTATCGGGAGTATCGACTCGAGCGGGGACGATCGTTCGATGTTGCTAAACCGCTGCCGGACACCGGTCTCGGCATTCTCCGGCCGCGTCGCAACCGTGCGGCCAAGCCGAAGACATTGACAGGCGCGATGCGCGAGCATGCACGAGACCCGCAACTTCTGACGATCACGAAGGCGAATTCCTTCGCGACCGTGCATCGCGCGACTCACCTCGATTACATCGGCATCAAGACCTTCGACAAGTCGGGACGCGTCATTGGCGAGAAGCGATTTCTCGGCCTGTTCACGTCGGCCGTCTATCGGCGTAGCCCGCGCGACATTCCGCTACTGCGCGAAAAGGTCGAACGCGTCGTCGCTCACTTCGGCCTCGATCCGGCGAGCCACGATGCGAAGGCCATCGTCCACGTCCTCGACACGTATCCCCGCGACGAGCTCTTCCAGGCGAACGTCGCCGATCTGATCCGCATCGTGCGCGCCGTCGTAAATCTCTACGAGCGTCAGCGCGTCCGCGTGCTGCTGCGGCGCGATGTCTTCGGCCGCTTCTATTCGGCGCTGATCTACGTGCCGCGCGACCGTTACACCACGCAAGTGCGCCAGAAGATGGAAGCCGTCATCAAACAGGCATTGCATGCGACGGCCATCGAATCCCAAGTGCAGATTTCCGAATCGGCGCTCGCTCGCGTACACATGATCATTCGCCTGCCGAGCGCTTTGAAAGAGCGTATCGACATCGACGCACTGGAAGCGCGTATCGCCGACGCGGTGACGACCTGGGAGGACCGCTTGCGCGAAGCGCTCGTGACGAAGCTCGGCGAGGCCGATGGGCTCGAGCTCGCCAACCGCCTGACCGGTGCGTTCCCGGCGTCTTATCAAGAAGACACGAGCACCGCGATCGCGCTGGACGACATCGAACATCTGCGCGTCGTCGTCGAGGACAGGGATCGAATGATGCTGCGTCTCGTGCCCGGCGACGGACAGACGCTGCATCTACGCCTGTTGCGTTCGGCTTCGCCGATCGCACTGTCCCGCGCGCTGCCCATTTTGGAGAACATGGGGTTCACCGTCGTCAGCGAACGTCCTTACAAGTTGAGCGTGCCTGGCTCCCCAGCGGTCTGGCTGCAGAACTTCGAAATGCAGCGGCGCGATGGCGTGCGCATCGATTTCGCGGATCTGGGGCCGCGATTCAACGATGCATTCCTCGCGGTCTGGACGGGCCGCGCCGAGAACGACGGCTTCAATCGCCTGGTCGTTCTCGCCGGACTCACGTGGCGCGAAGCGATGATGCTGCGCGCCTATTGCCGCTACATCCTGCAAACGTCCTCGACGTTCAGCCAGGCGTACATGGAACAGGTGCTGGCATCGAATCCGCAGCTCGCAAGGCTGCTTTGGGACATTTTCAGGACGCAGTTCGATCCCGCGTACGACCCGCGTCGCCGCGAAGCGGACTTGACGAAGCTGCGCGAACAATTCGCAAAACGACTCGATGCGGTGAAGAGTCTCGACGAGGATCGCATCCTGCGCCGCTTCTCGAACGTCATTGCGGCAACGTTGCGTACGAATTATTTCCAGCCGGAGACGCAGACACCGGGCACCACGACGTTCAAATCGTACGTCTCGTTCAAGCTCAATCCGCGCGCCATCGACGAACTACCCCTACCCAAGCCTGCGTTCGAGATCTTCGTGTACTCGCCGCGCGTCGAAGGCGTGCACTTGCGCATGGGACATGTGGCGCGCGGCGGCATTCGCTGGTCGGACCGCCGCGAGGACTTCCGCACCGAAGTCCTCGGCCTCATGAAGGCGCAGACCGTGAAGAACACGCTCATCGTGCCGGTCGGCGCAAAGGGCGGCTTCGTTCCGAAGCAACTGCCGACGGGCGGCAATCGCGAGGACATTCAACGCGAAGGCGTCGAATGCTATCGCACCTTCATTCGCGGCTTGCTCGACGTCACCGACAACATCGTCGGCGGACGCGTCGTACCGCCTACGCACGTCGTACGCCGCGACGGCGACGATGCATATCTAGTCGTCGCCGCGGACAAAGGCACTGCGACGTTCTCGGACATCGCCAATCGCATTTCCGCCGAGTACAACTTCTGGCTCGGCGATGCCTTCGCCTCTGGCGGCTCCGCGGGATACGACCACAAGAAGATGGGCATCACCGCGCGCGGTGCCTGGGAATGCGTGAAGCGGCATTTCCGCGAGATCGGCATCGACACGCAGACCCAGGACTTCACCGTCGTCGGCATCGGCGACATGTCGGGCGATGTGTTCGGCAACGGCATGCTCCGCTCGAAACACATCAAGCTGGTGGCCGCGTTCAATCACCAGCACATCTTCATCGACCCGGATCCGGATCCGGCACGCAGCTACGAAGAGCGCGCACGCCTGTTCGCGCTACCGCGCTCCACTTGGGACGACTACGACCGCAAGGTGCTCTCGAAAGGCGGCGGCATCTATCCGCGGTCGGCCAAAACGATCCGCATTTCGCGCGAAGCGCAACAAGCCTTCGGTCTGCCGCGCGACACGTTCGCACCGAACGAGCTCATCCGCGCGATCCTGTGCCTGCCCGTCGATCTGTTGTGGAACGGCGGCATCGGCACGTACGTGAAGGCGAGCGACGAAACCAATGCGGAAGTCGGCGATCGCGCCAACGACGCTGTACGCGTGAACGGCAAGGACCTGCGCGCGAAGATCGTCGGCGAAGGCGGCAATCTCGGTTTCTCGCAGCGCGGCCGCATCGAATACGCGCTGCACGGCGGACGGTTGAATACCGACTTCATCGACAACTCTGCCGGTGTGGATTGCTCCGACCACGAAGTGAACATCAAGATCATGTTGCGCTCGCTGCCGGCGCGCGCCGCGCTCAGTCTGGCGGAGCGCAATCGCCTGCTCGCACAGATGACCGAAGACGTCGCCGAGCACGTGCTGCGCGACAACTACTTGCAGAGCCAGGCGATTTCGATGCTCGAGGCGCGCGCGGAACAGGATCTGCCCGAGCATGCGCACACGATTCGATCGCTCGAGCTCACCGGGCATCTCGATCGCGCGCTCGAGTTCCTCCCTTCCGTCGAGGAAATCGCCGAACGTCATCGCAACCGGCGCGGCCTCACGCGGCCCGAGCTCGCCGTACTGCTCGCCTACAGCAAGATGGCGCTGTTTCAGCGCTTGATCGATTCGGACGTGCCCGAAGATCCGTATCTGAGCAACGAGCTGCAGCGCTATTTCCCGCCCGTGATCCAGCGTCGGTTCGGACGTCATTTGGACAAGCATCCGTTGCGGCGCGAAATCATTGCGACGGCGACGACGAACAGCCTGGTCAATCGTATGGGGCCGAGCTTCGCACGGCGCGTCCAGGAGGACACCGGCGCCGATGCGGCAACTGTCGTGCGGGCATATGCGATCGCGCGCGAAAGCTTCGACATGCGCAGGACTTGGAGTCAGATCGAAGCGCTCGACAATGCCATCGAGGCGAAGCTGCAGTACGAGATGATGTACGAAACGACGCGGCTGTTGAGCTTCGTCACCTACTGGCTGATCCATCGACATCGCGGCGCGTTGCACATCGAGCAGCAAGTGCATCGGTTGCGCGGCGGCTTGGCCGAGCTGGACGATGCGCTGCCCTCTGCGCTCTCCGGTGCCGACCGCAAGGACTTCGAACAGCGGCGCGAGCGGATGCTGGCTGCGAGCGCGCCGGCGGCACTGGCCAAACGCATTGCTTTGCTGCCTGCGCTGCGTTCGGGCCCGGATCTCGTCGAGATCGCGCAAGCGACGAATCTCGACGTCGCCGCGGCGGCGCGCGTGTATTTCGGCTTGAGCACGTCGCTCTCGCTCGATTGGCTGCGCAGTCGGATCGAGCAGCTCACTGTCGAAGGCCACTGGCAGGCAGTCGCGCGCGCCACGCTCCGCGACACGATCTACGGCCTGCAGCGCGCGCTCGCGCTGCAGGTATTGAGATCGAAAGGCCGTGCGAAACCGCAACAAGCGCTCGAGAGTTGGCTCGAGAAGCAGCGCACCGAGATCGCAGCTTTGCGCCAGTCGATCAACGAGATGCGCACACTGCCCCAGACCGACTTCGCCACGCTGTCGGTTGCGTTGCAGGCGGTGAGGAAGATTGCGGAGCGCGGCTGAGGCACGGCGGAGCCGCGCCGCGAGACTGAAACGAAAGGCTGAAGACTGAAGGCTGAAGGCTGAAGGTAGAAGCGCGCTGCCGCGCGCCTGTACCCCATCGCCTGTGGCCTGGTCGTTGGTCCGTCGCGGCGGACCAACGCGTCTGGTATAAATCGCCTCCCCTTCGACTCTTGACCGCTTATTACATATGCCCGGCAAACTCGTACTGCTTCGTCATGGCCAGAGCGCCTGGAACCTCGAGAACCTCTTCACAGGATGGGTGGATGTCGACCTGACGGACCAAGGCCGCAACGAAGCGCGCGATGCCGGCCGTCTACTCAAGGCCGAGGGCTTCAAATTCGATCTCGTGTTCACGTCGGTACTGAAGCGCGCCATTCGCACGATGTGGCTCGTGCTCGACGAAATGGATCTGATGTGGCTGCCCGTCGAGCGCACGTGGCGACTGAACGAGCGTCACTATGGCGCGCTGCAAGGACTCAACAAAGCGGAAACCGTCGCCAAGCACGGCGCCGAGCAAGTGAAGATCTGGCGGCGCAGCTACGACATTCCGCCACCGGCCCTCTCGGCCGACGACAAAATGCATCCGCGTTTCGATCCGCGCTACGCCTCGGTCGATCCGCGTCAGTTGCCGTCGACCGAGTCGCTGAAGACGACGCTGGATCGCGTGCTGCCGTTCTGGACCGACCGCATCGCGCCCGCATTGAAATCCGGCAAGAACGTTCTGGTCGTCGCCCACGGCAACAGCCTACGTGCGCTCGTCAAGATGCTCGACAACATCTCGGACGCCGACATCGTCGAGTTCAACATCCCGACCGGCGTACCGATCTACTACGAGCTCGACGACAACCTGCAGCCGAAGTCGCGCCAATTCCTCGGCGATCCGGAAGCCATCAAAGCGGCGGCCGAGGCGGTGGCGAAGCAGACGGAAGCGAAGAAGCCGTGACTCGCGACTAGTGACTGGTGACTCGCCACTCAATCAGTGGAGATCAGTGAAACCGCAATTGACGTGATTCGTGCTCCGTAATCCGTGATTCGTGTCGGCACGCACTGCCCGACGAGTCACCAGTCACGAGTCACACTCAATGCGCGCTACTCCTCCGGCGCCACCGTCAACCGAATACCGTCGAGCGCGTCGGTGAACAAGACCTGGCACGACAGGCGCGAAGTGTGCTTGTCGTAGGTCGTGAGCATCGACAACAGATCCTGCTCGTCGGATTGAATCTGGGGCAAGCGATCGACCCAGGACGGATCGACGTAAACGTGGCAGGTGGCGCACGAGCAATAGCCGCCGCAGCTCGCCGCAATCCCGAAATCGTACTCGCGCAAGATCTCCATCAGCTTGCGTCCCGCGGGCGCGTCGATCGTGTGTTCCTGGCCGTAGATGTCGGTGACGTAAATCGTGGGCATGAAGAATTGAATCCGAAACGAGGCAACCAGCGTCGTCGTGCGCTTGCACTCGACTGTAGCGCTAAGAGCGGCGGATGGCACCCGTAGGCTGCGCATCGATGGCCGTACGCACGGCGGACCACAGGTCTCGCACGTATTCGAACAACCAGCAACACTTCGCCAGTCGGTCGCGATGCGAATCCGGCGGCGCATCGAGGTACGCCGACAACAGCCGGTCGCGCTCTTCCATCGAATAGTCGTGATAGACGCACACCGAGGCGAGGTCGAACAGCGGCTCGCCGACTCCGGCGTACTCCCAGTCGATCAGCCGCAAAGGCTCGGCATCGACGACATTCAGATAGTGTACGTCGTTGTGACAGAGGCGCGGTGTGCACGTATCGGCAATTTCGCTGGCCAGTATGAGACCGCGCGCACGAATGTGCGGTTCGAGCAGCGGACTCTGTGGTTGGAGCGTGCGCAGCGTGTCCAGATAGCCGTCGATCAATGTCGGCAGATGCACCGCGCGTGCATCGCGCGGCGGATCGAGCGCATGCAGCGCCCTGAATCGCTCGCCCAACCGATCGATGTACTCCGGTGCACGCATCTGCTCCGCCGCACACGTCGGACCGACGTAGCCCGTGATGAGCACGCCCTGCTGCAAGTCGCGCGCAACGAGCGGCGCCCCGATACCCGCCGCGGCAACGGTGTCGAGGACGATTGCCTCGCTGTCGCGATCGATTTGCAAGGACGCCCAATGCGGGCTGTTGATCCGCACGACGACCGCTTCCGTCCGCGTGCGAACGATCCAACTGCGATTCGTCAGTCCGTGCTGAATCGGTTCGACATCGACGATGTCGCTTCGCTCCACACCGAGCGCGCGAGCCGCCAGATCACGCGGCGACATGCGCGGCCTCGACCCGAGCCTGAGCACGCCATTCGCGTCGCCAGACGAAATATCCGCGCACGACGATGCCCAAGTAGATCAGGAACAACAGGGTCGTCACGAGCAATCCCTGACTGAAGTACAAGCAAGCCGCCAGACCATCGACGACGATCCAATACAACCAGTTCTCGAGCACGCGTCGAGCAACCATCCAAGTCGTCACGACGCTTCCCCACGTCACTAACGAATCCAGATACGGCGCAGCGGCGTCCGTGTGGGTTGCAAGTAGCCAACCGTTCAGCAGCGTGGCCACAGCGACTGCAACCGCCGCCACAGCATGCTCGCGCGCACCCCAAACCCGAATGAGCACGCCGGCCTCCTCCGTGCGTCCTTTACGCCAGTCCAAGAAGCCGACGACCGCCATTGCCAGGTAGAACACCTGCAGCAAGGACTGCATGTACAGCGCCGCCTGCGCGAACACCACGAGATAGATCGCGGTGCTGACGAAGGCGCACAGCCAGCACAACAGATTCCGCCGGACGGCCAACAGCAAGTACGCCAACCCGAGCGCAGCGGCTATCGCTTCGCTCATCGACGTCTCACGCAGTTGACTCAAGAGCTCGTTCACGGGTTGCAGCACCTGCGCAACATCGGCGACTCACCGTCAACCCTTTTGCTCAGGCGCCGTCCCGCCGAGCACTTTCATCACGAACACTTTCCGCCCGCCTTCGGCAAACGTCGCTTCGGTCTCTTTCGCCAGGATCTCGAAAAGTCGCCGATGCTCGCCCGATACCTGCGTGCTCATCGAGTTCGTCACGACATGTAATTCCGGATACGTGTTCAAGCGCTCGATGAACGCTTTGATCGGCGGAATGTAGTCCGAATCGAGCGGATAGAGACTGATTTCGATAGAGGTATGCATGCTTCTCTCCGAGGGCTTGGGACTTGGGGCTTGGGCCATGGGACTTGGGCTACACGCTTCGCTCGCACATTCTTCCTCGAGCCCCACGCCCCGAGCCCCATGCCCTACATCTCCCATCTCATACTCACTCCCACCTGCCTCGGCTCGCCGAGCTGGACATAGCGCTTGTCCTCCCAATCCGGCGGCTCGTTGGCAAAGTAGAACCCGCGGACGATGTAGTCCTCGTCGAAGACGTTGCGCGCCCACAGGTAAACGCCCCAACGATCGCCTTCGTAGCCGACCTTCAGGTGCGTAAGCGAGTAGGCATCCGCGCGCTGATTGGCCGGTGGAACATCGAAGTAGAAATCGTCGATGGCAGCGAAATCGACACGGGCCATCCAACCTGTAGGACTGCGCCAAGCGGCATGCAGCGAGAGTTGATATTCGGGTGCGTGCGCCTGATCGCGGTCGCTCACATCCTCGCCCATCGGCCGGTAACCCGAGTACCGAGTGCGTAGCAGCGCAAGCGATCCGCCGATTTCGATCTGATCGGAGACCCGCCAACTCGCCGTTGCTTCGAGCCCGGCATTCGTACCTCGCGAAGCGTTGTCGGTCAGGAACCAATAGCCGCCCGCGACACCTTCCTCCTGGATGCCGGTCGACACTTGCATGTCCTCGCGTCGCATGTAGAACGCGGCGACATCCGTGTACAGCCTGCGGTCGAGCCATTCCGCCTTGAATCCGAGCTCGAAGCTCCAGAGATACTCGGGATCGAAACGCGGGCGGTGCTCGGCACCCTGGCCGAGATTGAAACCGCCGGCCTTGTAGCCGCGGCCGAGTCGCGCGAACACGCGCTTGTCATCCGCGATGTCGTAGTGCAGCGATACCTCGCCGCCGAGCATGCGGTCGCGTTGGCTGGCGCGCGTCGCGCGCGGACCTGCATCGTCGAAACCTCGATCGGCGTAGTCGGCCTCGCGCTGCTCGGCGCGCAAGCCGAACGACCAGCCCCAACGATCGCTCCATCGGCCTTCGAGTTGACCGAACAGCGCGACGTTCAGGGCATCGTAGTTGCTCGAGAGAAACTCGTTCGACTCGGACGAGTACTCGTAGATCGGATCGATGAATACACCGATACGCCCGTCTTGGAGGTCGTAGCTCGTATCGAGCGCATATGCACCCGCGATCCAAGCGACCTCGCCAGGATTCGCCGCGGGTCCGGACGTATATCGCGCTTCGAACGACGTAGCGCGGCGCGTGCTCAATGCGCGATAGAAGTAATCGTACGTGAACGGCGCCCAGCTCTCGGGGTTACCCCAATCCTCGTCGTAGCTGTACTCGCCCTTCGATTCGCCGTACGTCGCGGCGACGAAGACTTCGCCGCCGTTCGCCAGGCTCGAATTCAAACGCACCGCGCCGGCATTCGCGCGCTGCGTATCCTTGCCGGGACGATCGGCGAGCGAACGCCGCGAATTGTCGATCGACCACCCATCGTAGTTGTTGTCCAGATCGGCGTGCAGCCACACGAAATCGACGGTCGTCGCATCGCCCGGCTGCCATCGCCACTTTGCGCGCGCAGTGAGCTCGTCGCGTCCGTTCGTGTCGTCGCGACCCAAGTAGACATTGTCGCGAAAGCCGTCCGTGCGATATCGCTGGACTGCTATGCGCCACGCAGAGTCGAGCGCCGCTGCAGGTCCGGTCGCGACGGCTCCGAAGGAGCTGCTGCCGTACGAACCGTAGGACGCCGACGTTTCGAAGCCGAAGTCCGGCTGCGGATCGCGACTTTCGAGCAAGATCAAGCCGGCCAGCGCATTCGCGCCGTAACGCAAGCCTTGCGGACCGCGCAGCACTTCGATGCGGTCGACATCGAACGTCGTTGCCGCCATGCCGATGCCGCTGAAATCGATGCCGTCGATCAGGAAACCGACCGACGGATTCGGTGCGCCTTCCCATTGTTCGCGTTCGCCGATGCCGCGAATCAAGAAGAAGCGCGGACGCGACGTACCCGAAGCCCAATGCAGGTTGGGCACGGCCGTCAGCACGTCTTCGAAGTGCTGCCGACCCGCGTCGCGCAACGATTGCTCATCGAGCACGGTAATGCTGACCGGCGCTTGGACGAGCCGTTGTTCGCGCAGCGTTGCGGTCACGACGACTTCTTCGAGCACGTCGGCAACGGCGGTGCTGCAAGCGAACGCACCAAGGGCTATGCAAGAACGAAAGACAAGAGCACGCATACAGATCCTCTCCGCAAAGAAGATCCGTTAGGCAGCGCGAGATAAGCAGATGGATTCGAGGCGAGAAAATCGCATGTCCTGCTCCCTACGCCGGTACTAACCGGATCAGGTTCAACGGGTCCGCCGATGAGCGATCGAGCGATCGCGGCCGGCATCTCAGGCCCGAGTCAGGGCCACCCCTAAGGCGGGGGGAAGTGTACGGCAGGCGAGAGGCGACAGCCAGGGCTTGGGGCGCGGAGCTCGGGGCTTGGGGCTCCGATGCGGATCTCGTACGAACTACAGGCCCGGATCCAAGTGAAAGATTGAGAGTGCGCGAATCACTTGCTTCGCTCGTTGGGCAAGAAGGATGCGCGTGAGCATTCGCTCGCAGCTTCGATGACGGCCATCTTTCGGATCGCCGTCCAACAAGCAACTGTGCAGCACGCAGCTGAGAGACGACGTTTGTGCGCTAGAAAATCGCCCCAACTGCCACGGTCCTTATGCCCCAAGCTCCACGCCCCATGCCCTGGCTGTAGCCTCTAGCGTTCCATCACGCTATAAGACGCCCTGTTGCTCTCTTACTGGGACCCCGAACCGTTATGTCCAAGCACCGTTGCCGCTTGTTCCATGTAGATGCGTTCACACGCGAGCGCTTCTGCGGCAATCCAGCCGTCGTCGTCTTCGATGCCGACGAGCTGTCGGAACAGCAGATGCAGATGATCGCTTCGGAAGTGAACTGCGAAACCGCGTTCGTGCTGGAGGCGGAATCGAACGATCACGACATGCAGGTGAAATACTTCACTCCGCGGCATCCGATCGCGTTCGTGGGCCACGCCACCATCGCGGCGCAATACGTGCGCGCAAAGAAGGACGGTAAACCGACCGGACAATTGCGGCAACGCACCGGTGCGGGCGTCGTCGAGATCGAAGTGACCGAAGTCGACGGCGATTATCGGGTGGCGATCACCCAGAATCCGCCCTCCTTCGGCCCGATCATTCCGGATCATCACCGCACGCAAGTCTTGAATGCGCTCGGCATTTCGAGCCCGAGCCTGCACAACGACTGCCCGCTGCAGATCATGACGAAGGGCACGTCGCGCCTGTTGATCGGCCTGCGCTCGCCCGAGCTGCTCGATTCGCTCAAGCCCGATTTCGAAGCGCTGGCCCGACTGACGCCGCACGTCGGCGCGGAAGGTTATTTCGTTTTTGCAGTCAGCCCCACGGAGCGCGGACCCGGCACCGAATCGCGCATGTTCTGCCCGGCACTCGGTATTCCCGAAGATCCCGTCAGCGGCAACGCCCACGGCATGCTGGGCGTGTACCTCGTCAATCAAGGCTTGCTCACACCGGTCGATGGCCGCGTCGCATTCGAAGGTCGCCAAGGCCGCTGGGTACGCCGCCCCGGCACCGTTCAGGTCGAAGTGGAGACCTCAGGCAAGGTCGCCCAATCCGTGCGCATCATCGGCGACGCGGTGATTGTGTACGAGGCGGAAGTGCAGATTTAGGCGACAGGCGACTGGCTATAGGCGGGAAAAGGGGAAAAGGGAAAAGGGAATATCGGAAGACGCGCGCTTCGCGCGCCCGTACGAATCACCAATCACGGATCACGAGCCCAGTCCTTCTCTCATTCCTTTCTTCCCTTACTTCCCACCCTCACCCGGCCTCCCGCCCCAATCCGGAGCACGTGCTTGATGGCCGGGACGATGTCCCCTGCGTCGTGAACGGCCATGACGAGTTGCGTATGACGCTGCGCAAGCGTTTGTAGCAGCGCGAGCACGTGCTCGCGCGCGTCGCCGTCGAGGCCGGTGCACGGCTCGTCGAGCAGCAGCAGTTCCGGTTCGTTCACCATCGCCCGAGCGATCAAGGCCAGGCGCATCTGGCCGTACGACACTTGCCGCGGACCTCGCTCACGTAAGTGATCGATGCCGAAGAAGCGCATCCAACGGCGGGCGGCGCGTCGATCTGCGTTCGTCGGCGGCTCGTCGAGGCCGACGCTCGAGTAGCGTCCGGAGATGACGATCTCTTCGATCGATTTCGCGAGATAGTGATCCGCCTGCAGCTCAGGCGATACCCAACCGACGCGCTTCTTCCACTCGGAAATGTGCGTGCCCGTCGGCACACCCTGCCGCTCGATCGTGCCGCCCAGCGCCGGATGCAAATCTCCGTAGAGCATGCTGAGCAGCGTCGATTTGCCCGATCCGTTCGCGCCGAGCACGGCCCAATGCTCGCCGCGGCGAATCGTCCAATCGAGATTCTTGATGACCGGCCGATAGTCGCGATACAGATCGACCGAAGAGATGCGCACGAGCCAATCGCCTGTCCCTTTTGTCGTCCGCGCCTTCCGTGTCGATCGTTTCTCCACGAGCGGATGCGCTTCGGCTCTTGCAGCGACCCGCTTCGATTTGGAGCGACGCACGCGTTGCAGCTCATCGCGCGTACCGATGCCGAGCTTGCCGCGTGCGATGTGCGCGACGTGCGTGATGCTTTTCGGAAGCTCCTCGGGCCGATGCGAAGTGATGATCCATGCATGACGTTCGCGCGGCGTCTCGAGCGCGTGCCGAAGCTTGCGTTTCGCCTGCACATCCAGCCCGTTGAACACCTCATCGAGCAGCAAGACCTGGGCATCCGATACGAATGCCCGCGCAATCAGCGTCAGGCGCCGCTGTCCGTAAGAGAGCGACAGAAACTTACGGTCGCGCAGTCGCCAGATGCCGAATCGTTTCAGCATGCGCGCAACTCTCGCGCGCTGCGCAGCCGTCGGTTTGGTGAGCGGGATGTCTTCGTCGAACAGACCCGTTGCGACGACTTGCGCAACCGTCGGATTCCAGCCGTAACGAACGTATTTGTCCTGGCGCTCCGAGCCGACGTACGCGATGCGATGTTTGTTGCCGGCGGGCTCATTGGCGACGCCAGCGAAGTTGTAGATGCGCTCCTCGCGTCCGGTCGGGGTCGGCCAGACGTCGCCCCGCAGCATTTTCAGGAACATCGTCTTGCCGGAACCGTTCGCGCCGATCAGCGCCCAACGCTGTCCGCCCCGCAGCTCGAAACTGACGTCATCCAGAATCGAATGACCGTCGAGAATCAGCGAACAGTTTCGAAGCGAGATGAGCGGGTGCGAATCAGACCGCATGCGCAATCGCAGAGAATCGAATCGTGAGCTTCATGCGGAGACCGCCTTCCATATGCCGGATGCAGGACTTGCCGCTCTCCCCTCTTCCTGCAACTTTTCCAGGTGTGCGAGCAACGAGGCGCGCGCGAGCGCATGCAAGCGCGGATCGACATCGTCGTAAACGAGCTTCAGCAACTCATCGAGCAGCAACGGCCCGTGTGCAACGAGTCTCTCGATGACCTTCGCTTCGCGCTTCAGGCGATGGGCGATGATGCGCGCGATCTCCGCTTGCGCATCTTCGATCGTGAGGCCATGCCCCGGTGCAAGGCGCGTGACCGGCTCGCGCTGCAAGCGCTGGAGCGACTCGAGATACGCCTTCATGTTGCCGTCGGGATAGGCGATGACGACCGTCGAGCCCTGCATCAAGTGATCGCCGGTGAACAGCAGACCCGCACCTTCGAGCAGATAGCACAAGTGATTCGACGCATGACCCGGAGTGTGCAATGCCCGCACCACGCCGATGTCGAGCTCGATGCGATCATTGTCGGCGAGCGTCCGCGTCGGCACGAAAGTCATGTCTTGATGATCGCCGACCGGTGCCGGCTGGCCGAGCAACGGAGCGCCAACGGCCTCGGCGAGAACGCGCGCTCCGGGCGAATGATCGGAGTGCGTGTGCGTAACGAGCACCGCATCGATGGCACGCCCTGTCTCGGCAAGAATGCGCTGGATGTGACGCGGCTCGGCGGGACCTGGATCGATCACCACGAATCGCTCCCGCCCGAGTAGATAGGTATTCGTGCCGGCTCCGGTCATGAAGCCGGGATTGTTGGCGACCAGCCGCCGCACGTGCGGCGCGATCTCGTCGAGCTGACCTGAGGCGAGTGAAGGACGATTCACGATCTAGGCAAGGTATTTGGCAGAGGGCGCACTCTCAACACCTGAGCTGCGCCTGTCAACCGGCTTTCGCTGGCGGATCCGCCCGATCGCGCTATGATGCCGGGCGGAGCCGCAATCGATACGAAGAATGCCGTCCTCCATTTGGCTTGCCCTGATTGCCGTAGTTGTCGTGGCCGCAGTCGCCGCTTTCCTCATCCTGCGCCGCCGGGTGAGCGATGCGTTCGAAACCGCCGCGCTTGCATTCGCTGCGCCGGATGCCGGGCAGACCGCGGGCATCGCGCATTCCAACGAGGCGATCGAAGAAGCGGAAACCCGGTACTTCAAGCTGGCGTTCGGCGTTCCCCGTTTCGACTATGAAATTTTCGACGATCACTCGCGCGTCATCGAGCTCGTGGAAAAGGCGCTCGGCGAAGCGGCCGAGCGGCGCGAGCACTTGCCTCGCCGGCCCCTACTGCTGCCGAAGTTGTTGCAAGCGCTGAACGACAACGAAACCACCCGCCAAGACCTCGTGCGGCTCATTCTCGAAGATCCCGCACTTGCAGGCGCGACGCTCCAGCGCGCAAACACGGCGTTCTATCGAATGAGCGCGCAGCCGGTGGAAAGTCTCGATCGAGCAGTCGCCTTGCTCGGAACGGACGGCCTTCGCAGCCTGGTTTCGCTCGCGATTCTGCAGCCGGTATTCCGCGTGCCGAAAGGTCTTTTCGATCGCTTCCCGGATCTCGCTTGGGAAAGAGCCCAGCGCAGCGCTGCGGGCGCCGAAGCCTACGCCGCAGCCGCCGGCGAGAACGATCCGTTGGTTGCGCAAGTGCTCGGCGTCGTGCGGTCGCTGGCGCTGCTCGTGCTATTTCGGCTCGCGCTCGAAAAGTACCGCTCGGCGCCGAACGTGTTGCCGCGCCCCGAGGTCTTCGTACGCATCATGCAATCGCATCGCAGCCGGCTCGCGCTCGAAATTGCGAAAACGTGGCAATTATCGGACGCATCTTTGGCTGCGCTCGACGAGCAATGTCGAGAGATCTCGCCGCTCGAGATGAGCTCGCTCGGTCGTGCGGTGTATTACGGCGAGCTCGCCGGGACACTCGGCGTTGCCACGCATCACGGCCTTTATTCGACCGACGAGGCGCGCGCGATTCTTCTGGTACAGGGTCTGACGGAACAGGTGGCGGACACGGTGTTGCGTGCATCCAGTCTTGCCGACTGGGCAACTTGAACGCGCGGAACTGCCCTATTCACGCTTTCGTTGCATCGTCGACTCTCAGCCCCAACGGGATCTCGACATGATCGTGACCTTCCGCTCCCCCGCCACCGAATCCGTCATGATGTTCGGCGACATCGCAGAAACGCTCCTCAAGATGATGGGCGCGACCGGCCGCATTCCCGGAGCGCTGCTCGCCGAAGATGTCCCTGCCGCATTGGCCCGGCTCGAGCGGGAAATTCAAGCATTGAAAGCGTCCGAGTCCTCGAATCCCGCGCCGACAAGCGATGGAGACGAAGAATCGGACGACGAAAAGCCCAAAGAACCTCCCATCTCCATCGTCACCCGTGCCGCACCCCTGATCGACATGTTGAAACGCGCGGTGGAGGCGAAGAAGGGTGTGGTGTGGGAAGCACAGTAGGGATGGGGGCTTGGGGCTAGATCGCGGTGTGGTGATCGCGTCAGCTTGAGTGATCACGAAAGAACAAAGAAACAGAGAATCGAGCAGACGCGCTAACGTCCCCCTGTCAGGGCTCTGCGGCGGTTACGACGATTTCCTTGCTCCTCGAGCCGCAGAGATCGGCGGGGAGCCTGTTGAGAGCGGTATGTCGCATGCGTCACTTTGCCCCAAGCCCCAACATGTATCCTCCACGCATGCTCTCCGTCTCCAACCTCAACAAACGCTACGGCGATCTCGACGTCGTCAAGAATCTGAGCTTCGACGTTCCGTCCGGACAGTGTTTCGGATTGCTGGGCCCGAACGGTGCCGGCAAAACGACGACGCTGCGGTGTTGCCTCGGCCATACGAAACCCGACTCCGGGACGATTCGTTTGGCTGGTCTGCCCGTTCCCGAACGCGCGCGCGAAGCGCGAATGCGCGTGGGCGTCGTGCCGCAATTCGACACGCTCGATCCGGATTTCACCGTCACCGAGAACTTGATCGTCTACGGCCGGTACTTCGGGCTGTCCAAGCGAGAGTGTCTGGCACGCGTACCCAAGCTGCTCGATTTCGCCGGACTCACGGACAAGGCGAATGCACGCATCGAGGAATTGTCGGGAGGCATGAAGCGCCGCCTGACGCTCGCACGGGCCATGATCAACGATCCGGCCGTGCTGTTCCTGGACGAGCCGACGACCGGTCTCGATCCGCAGGCGCGTCACTTGGTGTGGGATCGGCTCAAGATGCTGCTCAATGAAGGCCGCACGATCGTGCTGACCACGCACTTCATGGATGAGGCGCAACGCCTCTGCGATCGCGTCGCCATCATCGACCACGGGACGCTCATCACCGAAGATGCGCCGCGCGCGCTCATCGAACGCGAGATCGAACCGGTCGTCGTCGAGGTTTACGGCGAAGGCGTCGAGGAGTGGTTCAACGAGCACGCGCATGCGCATTCGTCGCGCGCCGAGCTCGCGGGCGACACGGCATTTTGTTACTGCCGCGATCCCGAGCCGCTGATGAAGACCTTGGAATCCAAACCGGAGCTACGTGCATTGCGCCGTGCGGCGAATTTGGAAGATGTGTTCCTCAAACTGACGGGACGCGACCTACGTGACTGAAGCGACCTTGACTGCCGCATTGAGCGACCACGCACCGACCGCGAATCGGTGGCGCTTCGTGCACGTCGTGCGGCGCAACTACCTGGTGTGGCGCAAGCTCATCGGCTCGGCACTCGTCGGCCATTTGGCCGACCCGTTGATCTGGCTCGTCGGCCTCGGCTTCGGCTTGGGCAGCTTGCTGCCGTCGATCGGCGGCTTGAGCTACATGGCCTTTCTGGGCTCGGGAATGCTCTGCTACAGCGTGATGAACTCCGCGTCGTTCGAAGGACTGTGGTCCGCATTCACGCGACTGAAAATGCAACGGACGTGGGAAGCGATTTTGCAGGCCCCCATGACGGTCGCGGATGTCGTCATCGGCGAGTGGGTGTGGGCGGCGTCGAAAGCGATGCTGTCCGGCATCGCGATTCTGCTCGTCATGGCGCTGCTCGGCTTGGTGGAGTCGTTTGCCGCGCTCTGGGTCTTGCCCGTCTTGCTGCTCGTCGGTCTCGCATTCGGCGGGCTTGCATTGATCGTGACGGCGCTCGCGAAATCCTACGACGTGTTCACGTACTACTTCAGCCTGCTGCTCATGCCGATGATGCTGATCTCCGGCGTGTTCTTTCCGGCCGAGCAGCTCCCCAAGATCGTCCACTACATTGCCCAGATCTTCCCCCTCGTCCACGCGACGCAACTCACCCGCGGCCTCGTCGTCGGCACTCCGCTCGACAACATTCCGCTTCACACCTTCGTGCTCGTCATCTACGCCGTCGCGAGCGTCGTGGTAGCGATATGGCTGGTGGAGCGGAGGCTGGCCAAATGAGGAAGATGAGCTTCCCCATCATGATTTCCTCCCGCAAAGAGGAGGCGAAATCTTCGAGCTGCGCGCTTCGTTCTAACCAGAGCCCAGTGCCCTGAGCCCACTCTTGGCGGTCTGAGGCATAATTGCCCGCCCGAATCTCAGCACTGGATCAACCCATGGGTCGCATTTTCGAAACCCGCAAGGCCACGATGTTCGCGCGCTGGGACCGAATGGCGAAGCAGTTCGCGCGCATCGGTAAAGACATCACGATCGCCGTCCGCAAAGGCGGCCCCGACCCGAAATCGAATCCCCATCTGCGGCGTGTCATCCAGAACGCGCGTTCGGTGAATATGCCGAAAGACAAGGTCGAGGCGGCGATTCGGCGCGCCTCGGGCAAGGAGGCGGCGGACTACACCGAGGTCATCTACGAAGGCTACGCGCCGCACGGCATTGCGGTCCTCGTCGAATGCGCGACCGACAATCCAACCCGCACGGTGGCCAGCGTCCGCAGCATCTTTTCCAAGTACGGCGGCAATCTCGGCACGACCAACAGCGTGAGCTTCATGTTCAAGAAGATGGGCGTGTTCCGGCTCAAGCCCGAAGGCATCGATCAGGACGATCTCGAGCTCTATCTCATCGACCACGGCCTCGAAGAAATGGGCGAGAGCACGGGCGAGAAAGGCGAGCCGCAGCTCGTCATCCGTTGCGAATTCGAGAACTTCGGCCAGGTGCAGAAGGCGCTGGAAGACCGCAACATCACGCCGATTTCCGCCGAGCACGAGTACATCTGCTTGAGCCCGACGGAGCTACCCGAAGAGCAAGCGACGGAAGTGCTGCAGTTGATCGACAAGCTCGAGCAGGACGACGACGTCCAGAAGGTCTATCACAACCTCGCTTGATTGGGGCGCTGGGCCCGGGTCAGCACGCGCGAGCGTGCCTCCACCTTCGGCCTTCAGCCTTCAGTCTTCAGCCGTTAGAACGTCGGCGGCCACGGTCCGAGCTCGAGCGGCGCGAACGTCCGGCCTTCGATCGCAGCCAAGCGCGCTCGTAGCGCGGCCTCGCGCGCAGCGCTCGCCGGATGCGTGGACATGAACGGCGGCGGCGAGACGCTGCGATCGCGCTCACCGAGGATCGCGAAGAAGTCCGCCATGCCGCGCGGATCGATACCCGCATCCAACAGCAGGTCGAAGCCCTTCTCGTCGGCTTGCGCTTCGGCAGCGCGCGAGAAGCTCAAGCTCGTCAGCTCGACGGCAGCGCGTCCGATGAGCCCACCGCCCAAATCGCCGGAAACGAGCGCCCACAAGCCTCGCAGTCCGAGGTTCTTGATCATTGCCTGGAGGCTGTGACGCTGCTCGACGTGCTGCACTTCGTGCGCCAGCACGCCCGCCAATTCCTCGGGCCGACGCGTCGCGGCGATCAATCCCGTGTGCACGACGATGATGCCGCCGGGCACCGCGAATGCGTTCACCGTGTCGTCCTTGGCAACCAGGAATCGATAACGGTATTTCGAACCGGAAGTGAGCCGCTCGCCGAGCGTTCTTACTGCCTCATACGCAGGCCCTTCCTCGACGATCTGCAAGGACCCGCGCATTCCTTCGAAAGCTTGCTCACCGAAGCGCACTTCCTGCTCGATCGGCACGCGCGACGCCGCGGCTGCAGCAATACGATCGGCCTGCCACACGAATAGCAGGATCAAGAGCAAAGGCAGCAACAGGAAAACGATGAGCGCCGTCCAACCGAGCGCTCGACCGATACCGGCTCGACGCTGTCGCTTCTGCAACGCCTGCATCTGCGGCAGCGTGCCGAGATGAGATCGCACGGCCGCGAGCGTTTCGGCATCGAAGATCTGCAAGGCGTAGATGGTGTCGCCGCTGTTCCAGGAAAGCTCGAGACCGAGCGCGACGTTGCTCACCTCGCGAATCTCAAGCGTGCCGACCGGAACCGTGTGGATCCGATCGCGCCCGCTGACAGTGAGCGACTCTGCAAGCGAGAAACGCACGTCCTCGCCCGTGGCGCCCGACGATCCTCCGAACAGCCGGCCCGAACCCTGGATGTCGTGCATGGAGTACCGTAAAGACGCGACCGCGCGGCTCGCGGGGTTCCTGCGGGCGCGCAGTAGCTTTGAGATAGGTTTTAGTTGTCGCCGTCCAGCAAATCGCCAAATGCGCCGAGCACTGAGCCTTCGCCTTGCCGCCGTCCGCCCACGGCAGGTGCAGATGCGATGATGCGGTTGGCCAGGCGCGAGAACGGCAACGACTGCAGCCAAATCCGGCCGGGGCCGGTCAATGTCGCAAAGAACAAACCTTCGCCCGAGAACAGCGCGCTCTTCAGCTTGCCGACGTATTGAATGTCGAAGTCGACGCTCGGTTGGAACGCCACGATGCAACCCGTGTCGACGCGCACGCGCTCACCCGGCTGCAGATCTCGCGACATCAACGTGCCGCCGGCATGCACGAAGACGAGACCGTCGCCCTCCAGCTTCTGCATGATGAAGCCTTCGCCGCCGAACAGGCCGGCACCGAGCTTCCGATTGAACGCGATACCGAGCGACACGCCGCGCGCCGCGCACAGGAAACTGTCCTTCTGACAAATGAGCGTGCCGCCGACCTCTTTGAGATCCACGGCGATGATCTTGCCGGGATACGGCGCCGCGAAGGCGACGCGCCGCTTGCTCTTCGACTCGTTGTGGAAAATCGTCGTGAACAGCGACTCGCCGGTCAGCAACCGTTTGCCGGCACCGAGCAGCTTGCCGAACAAACCGCCCTGCTGCGACGAGCCGTCGCCGAAGACGGTATCCATCTCGATACCGTCTTGCATCATCATCATCGCACCCGCTTCGCCGACCGCTGCTTCGCCGGGATCGAGCTCGATCTCCACATATTGCATGTCGTCGCCGAAGATTTCGTAATCGACTACATCCATCGCCATCGGGAATCTGCTCCGCGTAGTTGGGAAAAGGTGTAAAGGATACCCTTCCTGCTCGTGATTCGCGGCTCGTGAATCGTGAGTGGTGAGTGGATGTGGGGGAGCCGCGAGCATCGAGGCTAGAGCATCGATCACGCGGCGTTTGCTACAGCCTACGGTCTACAGCCTAACTTGGGTGTCGGATTCCAATCAGCTCGCGCGTCTTTGAGACGATTTCGATCATTCTCGGGAGAGCTCGATGAAAGCACTGCTACTCGTTCTGTCGGTCCTTGCAATAACTGCGTGCTCCAAACAGGAACACGCTGCCGAAGCAGCGCCCTCGGCACCGAACACCTCGGAATCGACCGTGCCGAGCGACCTACCGGCAGGTGCCTACACGCTCGATCGGTCCCACGCGAGCTTGTTGTTCCGCGTCGATCATCTCGGCTTCTCCAAGTACACCGCGCGATTCAAGACGTTCGATGCGCAACTGCAGCTGGATCCCCGGAATCTGGCTGCCTCGAGCGTGAACGTCACCGTCGACCCGAAATCCCTGGATCTGGACGGTCCGCCTGAGGGCTTCCTCGAAGAGCTGCTCGGAGCGCAATGGTTGGACGCGGCACAGTTCCCGGACATCACATATCGCTCGACGACGGTCGAACCCGTCGGTCCGTACGCCGTGCGCATCACCGGCGATCTGACTCTCCACGGCGTTACGCATCCGGTCGTCCTCGAAGCCACACTGAATGGCGGTTGGGCCGGACATCCGTTCGATCCGAATGCACGCGTCGGTTTCTCGGCTCGCGGCACATTCAAGCGCTCGGACTTCGGCATTTCGAACGGCATTCCTCCCGCCGGCACGAAGATGGGCGTGAGCGATGAAGTCGAAGTGATCGTCGAAACGGAATTCTCGGGACCGGCGTGGAGCGGCGACGCGAATGGTGGACTGAAGACTGAAGGCTGAAGACTGAAGGCATCGCGCCCCGCGCTCCAGCCGTCGCCTGTGGCCCGCCGCCGCTCCGCAGGCTACACCGAAGACTGGAGATCGGGCGCGCTACCACTCACCACTCACTACCCACCGCCACGACTAGTTGAAGATTCGTTTCACGGGCCGAACTTCGAAAATCGTTCCGATACTCGGAAGCGATCGGGCGATCGAGAGCGCCTCTTCCTCCGTTTCGCAATCGACGATGTAGAAGCCGAGCAGCTGTTCCTTCGTCTCTGCGAACGGCCCATCGAGCACGCGGAGCTCGCGATCGGTGTGCAGACGCTTGGCGGTGCTCGTCGGCTCCAGCCGGACGACCGGACCGAGCTTGCCCTGCGGCCGCAGTCGGTCGTGTACTTTCAGGTGCTGCGCGATGTGCGCATCTTCCTCCTCGGGCGTCATCTCAGCGACTTTGTCCTCATCGACATAGATCAAAATCGAGTACAACACGAAAACGCTCCACTGAGAGATGGCATTGACCATTCTCCATCGCGCACGGACCATTGACCATTGTTTTCATGCCTTACCTAGAGTCTGGATCGTGAGCGATTGGACACCGGAGCGCGAAGAGCTCGAACGGCGTATGGCCGAGGCCCGCAAGCTGGGCGGTCAGGACAAAATCGACCGACAACACAGCAAAGGCCGATACACCGTGCGCGAGCGGATCGACAAGCTCGTCGATCCCGGTTCGTTTCATGAGATCGGCGCTCTGGCCGGAAAAGGCCAGTACGACGAACAAGGCAACTTGATCGGCGTCACGCCGAGCAATGTGGTCATGGGCCGCGCCCGAATCGACGGACGCCCTGTCGTCGTCACCGGCGACGATTTCACCGTGCGCGGCGGTTCCAACGAAGCGACGATTCCATCGAAGAGCCGTTATCCCGAACAGATGGCGAACGAGCTGCGCTTGCCGATCATCCGAATCATCGAAGGCTCGGGCGGCGGCGGTTCGGTACGCGTCATCGAAACGACGGGTCGCACGCATCTGCCCGGCGGTCACACGCCGGCGATGTCCCTCGATCTGATGTTCGAGAACATGGCGACCGTGCCCGTCGTCGCACTCGGTCTCGGGCCCGTCGCAGGGCTAGGTGCCGCACGTCTCGCAGCCAGCCACTACTCCGTCATGGTCCGCGACAAATCCGCACTGTTCGTCGCCGGTCCGCCGGTCGTCGCCGGACTCGGCGAGACGCTCACGCAACAGGAGCTCGGCGGCTATGAGATTCAATTGAGCGCCGGAGCCGTCGATCACGCCGTGGATACCGAGGAGGAAGCATTTGCAGCGGCGCGCCGCTTTCTCTCCTATTTGCCCTCCTCCGTGTACGAGTGCGCAGCACGAAAGCCGATCGGCGACGATCCGAACCGGCGCGAAGAAGCGCTGTTCTCCATCGTGCCGCGCGAACGCCACAGCGTGTACAAGATGCGCACGATCATCGAAGCGATCGTCGACCGCGGCAGCTTTTTCGAAATGGGCCAGATGTTCGGCAGATCGATCATCACCGGCTTTGCGCGCTTCGACGGCTGGCCCGTCGCGCTCATGGCAAGCGATCCCTTCTACCAAGGAGGCACCTGGACCGCCGCGGCATGCCAGAAAATCATCCGGTTCGTAGATCTGGCCCAAACGTTCCATCTGCCCATCGTCTACCTGGCCGATTGCCTCGGCTTCTCCGTCGGTTTGGAAGCCGAGCGCGCCGGCACGATACGGCACGGAGTGCGCGCGATGGCCGCGATCGAACAAACCACGGTGCCCTGGTGCAGCATCATCGTCCGCAATTCGTTCGGCGTCGCAGGCGGTGCGCACCGCCCAACCGGGCGCTATGCCGTGCGCTATGCGTGGCTATCCGCCGCGTGGGGATCGTTGCCGCTCGCAGGCGGTATCGAGGCCGCTTATCGCGCCGAGATCGATGCCGCACCCGATCCGGCCGCAAAGATCGCGGAGATCAAAGCGCGCCTCGAAAAGCTTCGCTCGCCGTTCCGTAGCGCCGAGGATTTCCAGATCGAGGAAATCATCGACCCGCGCGACACGCGCCCGTTGATCTGCGAGTTCGCGTGGCTGGCGGCCAAGTTGCGCGAGCCCGGCCCGTCCAAGTTCGGCATGCGTCCGTAAGCCGGGCTCGCCCATGGAAATCGAGATCGACGAGCACTTGATCGATTCGATCGTGCGCGACGAATTGGAGCAGGCTCGTGCCGATCTGAAACATGGCGGCCCCATCGCTGCGCTCGTTCGCTCACAACGCCGCCACGACGAACGGCTGGCCGCCGCAGGGGACGCGTCGACGCTCGCGTGCAAGAACGGCTGTTATTGGTGCTGCTATTTCACGGTCGATGTGCGCGCCGCCGAAGTGTTTCGGATCCTCGAGGTCATGGCCGCGCTCGACGATGAAACCCGCGCACGTATCGCAGCCGAGATTCGGACGAACAGCGCGACGCTCGCCGGTTTGGACGATGAGGCCCGCTTGCGCCACACGCTCAAGTGCCCCTTCCTGAGATTCGGCCGTTGTTCCATCTACGAGGCGCGTCCGCAGACCTGCCGTAACTATCACGCCACCGACGCCGCGGGCTGCGAGCAGGCGTTTCGCGAACCGGACAACGACGACATCGACCCGGAATTCGCACCGCTCGTGTATCAGAGCGGCAGCGCGCACGTCGACGCATTTGCGGCAGCGCTCGCGGAAGCCGGCTACGATGCTGCGGTCTACGAGCTCAATGCCGCGCTGGCCGCTGCCCTTGCGGACCCCGAGGGCACGCGCGCACGTTTCGAAGCCAAACTGCCGCCGTTTCCCCAGCTCCCCGGCAGGACGGTCGAACCCGAATTCATGGACCGCCCTGATTCGCCGGCTTGAATCCCTTAAGGACGCATTCATCCTCATCGCAGTAGTCTTTGCGACGAAGGGATGAGGGATGTGTCATGAAAAACTTGCTCTTGGGATTGTCCTTGCTGGCGGTCTTTGGCGTTGCGCAGGCAGCGCAGGCCGCACCGGAAAAGAAGCGCGGCGACACCTGTATCTTCATCAGTCAGATCAATCATTATCAGGCGCTCGATCGCGACAAGATCGTCCTGTTCGGGCCAGGCTCGAACAATGCCTATCTCGTCGAGCTCACGATGCCTCTGATGGGCCTCGAGGGCTCGTGGAAGATGGCCACCATCGACCGCGATCGCGACGGACGGCTCTGCGCATTCGGTCGCGACCGAATCGGCACGAGCGATCTCGGCATGAAGGAGTCCTCCTCCATCAAGAGCATTTCGCGTCTCGACATCGACGAGCTGCGCGCGTTGGAGGAGAAGTACCACGTGAGTCTCGTGCGCAAGCCGAAGGAAGAGAAGCAGGATAGAGAAGAAGGGAGTGAGTAGTGACTCGCTGGGTGCGATCGAGCGCACCATGACAAGACGTATTAACCGCTGAAGGCGCGCGCCAGCGCGTCTTTTTCTTTCCGGAGCCCAGTGCCCAGAGCCCCGCGCTCCCTCTCGTTCACGAGTCTTTCGCTTGCGCCATGATCGCGAGCTTACGAATGTGTACAAGTGCTCGAGGCCGAGCACGTTCTTGTACCAGCGCTCGGCGTCTTCGACGTTGCGCACCGATCGCGAGATCTGCCCGATTCGTCACAGCCCGAATGCACCCATGACTTGCCTACGGGCTTTGAGCCTGCTCGACTTCGGCGTCCGGAACCATTGCTCGAGCGATGTTTCGTGCGCTGATCCCGAGCTTGGCGCGAATGTTTCCGAGATGAACTTGACGGCGTCGACGCTGACGCCTTGCCGCCGAGCAATTTCGCGATTCGACATCCATGGTACAGGGCAAGAACGGACTTCCCGGGCGCGCGTCTCCTGATAAGCTCCACGAGACACGGCACCGTCCTGCCGCTCGAGCCCGATTGCGAGCGCTGGATGCCCCACCACGAATCACGAGTCACGCATGTCTCCTATTGAGCTCTTCATCGATTCGCGGCGTCGTAGCCTGGGCGGCGGGCTCGAAGTCGGCAGAGTCTTGCCCTGGTCGAAGCGTCGCATGGTAGGGCCGTTCATTTTCTTCGATCACATCGGTCCGACGACGTTTCCGCCTCAGATTCCGAAGACCACCGATGTTCGGCCGCATCCGCACATCGGGCTTGCGACGATTACTTACTTGTTCGTCGGCGAGCTCGTGCATCGAGACAGCCTCGGCTACCACCAAGTAATCCGTCCCGGCGAAGTGAACTGGATGACGGCGGGTCGCGGCATCACGCACTCGGAACGCTTCGACACGATGCGCGAACACGGCGGACCGATGCACGGCATCCAAGCCTGGGTGGCCTTGCCGGTCGAGGACGAGGAAACGGAGCCCGCATTCTTCCACGTCGATTCGGCCAATCTGCCGCGCTGGGAAGAAAACGGCGCAAGAATCACGCTGATCGCCGGCGAAGCGTTCGGGCGCAACAGCCCCGTTCGAACGTACTCGCCGCTGTTCTACGTGCACGCAGAGATGACGAATGGCGCAACGATCGTCGTTCCCGACCGATATAGCGAACGCGCCGCGTTCGTCGCCGCAGGCCGCGCGTCGATCGGCTCGGCATCGATCGAGGCAGGGCAAATGGTCGTGCTCGAGCCGAGCGCGGATGTCGTGCTGCAAGCAACCGAGCCCGCAACCGTCATGTTGCTCGGCGGGGAGCCGGTGGGCGAGCGATTCGTCGATTGGAATTTCGTCTCATCGAGCAAGACGCGCATCGACCGCGCCAAGGCCGACTGGCGCGCGCAGCGTTTTGCATTGCCGGTCGACGACGATCAGGAGTTCATCCCGCTCCCGGACGACCCTCCGCCGCCTCCTGAACCGATGAGCTGACGAGACGACGCCGGCGGTTTTCGCCGCCGGCGTCTTCGTTTCGAATCCGGCTCGAGCTTGACTCGAGCCGTCATTGCGTGCGGTTAGAAGCCCTTGCGTTGCACGGACCAGCCGCTCGCGCTGCACATCTGGCACTGACCGGTGAACAGGGCTGCAGCTTGCGCATCGCCGCGCAACTGATACAGGAACCACGCCGTGGTGATGCCGCGGAAGTCGCCGAAATCGCCGACCGGCTCGAAATGGCTTGCGCCGCTGCGCGTCGCCCAGAACACCGGAACGTTCGCACGTGCGAACACCGGCGCCTGGTTCAACGTCGGCCCGGCGATGATATCGCTGCTGCCCGAGAGCAACAGCATCGGACCGCGTTGTTGCGATTGCGATGAAGTTTGATGACCGAGTCCCAGAATGTACGGCTGGATCGGCGCGGTCGCATCTATGCGGGAATCGCGTCCGGCCATGATCGAGCCACCGCCACCTTGCGAATGCCCCGAAGTCGCCACGCGATTCAGATCGAGCGCGCCGCGCAAGCTCGAGTTCGCGAGCCAGTTCAAGCACCCGAGCATTTCGGAGCCGGTACCGGCATTGGAGGTATTTGCAGCGGCGACGACGAATCCGTAAGAGGCCCAGTGCCGCAATCCGGAGGCATAAGTGCTCGGCGATGCGCCGGTACCATTGCCCCACAGAATGATGGGATGGCCGCTCGTCAGGTTGGTCGGGCGATAGATCGTACAGCTCGTGCCGCCCGACTGCTGAGTCACGGAGTACGGACCGGCCGACGCATAACGTGCCGAAGGATCGCCGCCGCCCGGTGTGATGGCAAACGAAGACGTGACGAAGACTGCCGCGAATGCGGCGACTGCTGCCCTACTAAACAAGACGATTCTCGACTTCATGGTGGGCCCCTTTTGTGCAAGCGCCTTTAGAGCGCGCGAAGCTTGTTGGTCCGAACGGCTCGCAATGAACCGCATCCCCCGGAGCGCTTCCGCAAAGGACCCAAGATTCTAGGTACCAGAGAAAATCTCCCGATATGACACGAGTGACCAAAATGAGGCCGAATGGGAAGCTCGTGCACTGGCGGGCAAGCAGAGAGTGAGGTTGTCTCTTGCGCACCGGTAAGGCCGGCAAACACCATGAAAAAACCACACGATCGACTCATACCAGACACGCGCTTGCTCTTACAACGTATCGCGGTTGCGGCTTTCGTCGCGCTTGCCGGCCTGCATGCGGTCTCGTACCGCTCACCACCGGATGACTGGCGAGGCGACTACATCGCGACCCCGCAGCTCCAGCCGGCCGAACGAATCCGATCTGCGCAACTGGAACGTGCGCTGGAGCGCGTGTCGCTGTCCGATGACACGCGGTTGATCATCGATGCCTCCCTCGAATCCGCGTTGGCACAGTCGCTAGCAGAGATTCCGCCGGATCGAAGGCTCCCCTTCGAAGCCATGAATCGGTATCGACTGCTCATCGAGAAGACTCTGCCACACCCGGCGGGCGGCGAATTCTTCGAGCTTTTCGCGCGCTACGCGGCGTACCGGTCTGCCGCCGGCGAGCTGCTGTTTCCGCGCGAGTCCGAAACGCTCGAGCAGGAAACCGCTCGATGGGCGAAGCTGCGTGCGTTGCGCCGCGAGCATTTTCCGGCCGAAGCCGATGCGCTGTTCGGGAGAGAGGAAGCGCTCGCCGAGCACATGTTGACCGTGCGGCGCATCGAAGCAGACGACACGCTGACGGATACGCAGAAAGCTGCCGCGCTCGAGCAAGCGCAATCCGCGCTCGATTCGAGGATGGCTCAATTCCCATGAGCTCGACGCACGTCCTTCCTCTTACAGCAGCCGCACGTGTCGACCCGACCAAGCGCGTCGCTTTGGCTGTCGCGTCCGGCTGCGCTTCAGCGCTCGCTTTTCTCGATCCGGCGTTCTACGCATTGGCTTGGATGGCGTTCGTCCCGCTGCTGTTCGCCTTGCGCGGAACGCGTCCCCTCCAGGCGTACGCACTCGGACTCGTTGCCGGTATGGCAATGCAAACGGTCGGCAGCTACTGGCTCGTCGAGTTCGTTTCGAACTTGAAAGGCTACGGCACGGCTCAAAGCGCATCGTTGGCTGCGCTTGCCTGGCTCTACGGTGCGCATCTGCTCGCACTCCCGGCTTTGGGGTTCCGCTGGCTCGAACGCCGCACCCGTTTTCACGAGCTGCTGCTTTGGCCGGTCTTACTCGCGAGTGGCTTTGCGCTGCTGCCGATGCCGATCGAGATCAAGCTCGGCCAGACGCAAGCGCAATTTGCGCTGGCCATACAAGCAATCGATGTCACGGGCGTCTATGGCCTCGATGCCTTGATAGCGCTCGTCAACGCCGCGATCTACGTGCTGCTCGCCAGGGCTATGACGAAATGGGATCGCGTAGCGCTCGCAGTCGCAGGGCTCGTCGTCCTCGGCTGGCTCGGCTACGGCCTCTACGCTTTGCAGGATTGGGAACGCCGACTCGAGAATGCCCCTACCCTTCGCGTCGGCATCGTGCAACCGAACGATCCGCCGAGCGCATCGATTCCCGAGCCGCGTGCCGGGTTTTCGTACGCCTATCCGCTCGAGCTCGCCACGACCGAGCGTCTCGCGCAACACGGTGCGCAACTCGTCGTATGGCCCGAGGCGCGCTATCGCGGGTTCTTCGATCGGCCGCTGGTTCGCGACAGTTATTTGCGCGAGCTCGAGCGTATCGACGTACCCGTCATCTTCCAGGACATGGAGCGCATCCACGACACAGCGTCGTCGCACGTGTTCAACTCGGCGGCGCTCGTCGCAGACGGCGCGCTGTCCGATCGTTACCGTAAAGTCGAGCGCATCGCATTCGGCGAATACTTGCCGGTCCCCGAGATCTTTCCCGCCGCACGCAATGCGCTTGCTGCCTATCTCGGAGATTTTTTCGACGAGGTCACGCCAGGCGACGGTTCCCGCGTCTTTGCGCTGGACGAAATCGGGCTGATTCCATTGATCTGTTACGAAACGACGGCGGCACGCTACGTCGCCGGCGCTGCCGCTCAAGCACCAGGACGCACACTGCTCGTTGCCCTGTCGAACGACACATGGTTCGGCACGACGCGCGCGGCCGAGCAACATCTGTACAGCTCGATTCTACGTGCGGTCGAAAATCGGCTTCCTCTCGTGCATGCGATCAACAACGGCCCTTCGGGACTGGTCGATGCGCGCGGAAAGTTGAGATTCAGATCTCCGCCCGGGTCGGAAGGCGGCTATGTCGCGGAAATTCCGTATTCCGACAGCAATGGCACATTCTTCAATCGCCACCCGCGCTGGTTCGTCGACGGGTTGACCATTGCACTTGCCATTCTGATTGCGATCGCGCTGGCGAGACGGAATCAAGGAGCGGCGTTGGGATCGTAGCGCAGCGCCAGGTCGATTTCCTCCGGCGCGAAATAGTCATGCAACAGCTGTTCGATCTGCGCGTTCTTGTCCTCCTCTGCCAGGCCGGCCGACAGAATCGCCTGTTTCTCGCGCTCGAACGCGGCATAGCGTGCAGGGAAGTCAGCGGCCAGCTCCGTCGCTTGCGGCTCCGAAGGCACTTCCGCGACTCTCAGACGCTCCGGAAGTTCTCGAGATAGCGCCTGCTGACGTTGCTGCTTCTCCTCCGGCGACAACGTTTCGTCGGCGGCAAGCTGCATGCTCGCAAGCATGAAGCGCGCGTAGGCCTGTTCTTCGCCGAACAGCTTTTCGGCCGTCTCCGTGCCGAAGTACGCATGCCGCAGCTCGACGAGGCGATCGAGCCGAGTCTGCGCCTGCGCAAGATCTGCCTCGCCGGTACTCTCGAGCGTCCGCGCGGCTTGTTGATACTCGTAGTAGCTGCCGATGAGTGTTGCTGCCTGCTCTCCCGCAGGCGGCGGTAGACCGTCGCGAACGATTCGCTGGAGCTCGGCGATCCGATCCGCATCCATGGGCCCGAGCGAAGCGATGCCATCGCGCAAGGCGCTCAAGGCCATGTGATCGATCACGACATTGCCATGCTCGTCGATCCGCACCTCCCGCAGTGCCTCGCGCACGGCGCGCTCGTCGATCGTCGTCGCGGATCCGAACACTGTGAAAGCGGTTTCATTCCGCTGTTCGGATGGCGCAGATCGCCATGTATTCGCGACCGTTCGCGGTTCGACGGTTTGCGACACGCTCGAGCGATGCACCTCGCGGTCGTCCGGCGCATTCGTGCGCCATATGACAAACGCCGCACACGCAATTCCGACGAGCAGCAGCGCACTCTTCGATCCCAGCTTCATACGGTTAGCTTACGCGGATCGGCAAGCGTTTCGCCATCGCGCATTCCGCGCATCGAAATCCTGCGCCTACAACAATCCCTGTCACGGTTTGTGCGTCGTTGCCGGGAGCGCGCGGCGCTGGCATATATCTATGTCGCGTGATTCGTGGGTCGTTAATAAGTCAATAGTGCTCGCGACGCATGGAAGAAGTTTGGGGGAACACGTCATGGACATTCACGCCAAGGTCATTCCATTGCGCTTGCATCCGCTCGGCTTCATCGAGGCATTTACGCGACTCGGTGCGGACCTGGATGCGTTGCTGCGAGATACCGGCATCGCGCGCCATCACCTCGAGTATTCCGCCGCCAAGATCTCGTACGCTCAGCAACACCAGCTGATTTGCAACGGTGTCGCGCTGTGTCGGCGGCCGGGTCTGGGCCTCGAAGTCGCCAAGCTGTTCGATATGTCGTTCTACGGCACCGCCGGCTATGTCGTGCACTGCGCGCCGACGCTGCGCGAAGCGGCCGATATCTTCCGTCGTTACTTGCGTCTCGCGCAGCCTTATTACGCGCTGAGAAAACGCCGACCGGACACATACGTCGACGAGAATTACCGGCTCGTCTATCCGCTAGAATGTTTTCCAGGCGCGGAGAAGTGTCCGCCGGAAGTTCGGCAATTCGAGCTGGACTTTCGACTCGCCTCGACATTGCTGTTCTGGGATGCCTGCGGCAACAAGTCGGTTGCGGATCCGTCCGTGCTCGTGACCTTGGCTGGACCGCCTCCGGCACATGCAGACATGTATCGAGCGCTCCCCTGCACGCACGTCCGTTTCGGCGGACAGCGCTCGCAGATTTCCGCGCACGTGGATTTCTGCCTCAAGCCGTTTCGCGAGTATCGCCGCCATGCGTTCGAGGAAATCGTCCGGCGCTGCGAAGAGGAGTTACGAAGCGCGTCCATTGCAACGACGTGCACCGCAGAGGTCCGCTGGTATCTCGTCGAGAACTTCGAAAAACAGCTCACGCTCGAACGCGTCGCCGAGATGATGCACATGACGCCACGCCAGCTCACACGACAACTCGCGCAGGAAGGGACGTCGTTTCGCGCCCTGCTCCATGAAGTGCGCATGGAGCTCACGTCCTACCACTTGCGCGCTTCGAAGCTGAGCGTGGACGAGATCTCGGCGCTCATGGGTTTCTCGAACTCTTCGAGCCTGCGACGTGCAATTCGTAAATGGACGGGTGCGGCCGCGGGAGCCGTCCGCGCCGCCAGGCAGCAGCTCGCAATGAGCTGAGTCGGTTGCCGGCCGCCCGGCAAGCAACGTTCGCAACCCTCCGGCGAACACTTGCCGGCGGCCCTGCGTTAGGCTTGCAGGCTCCGCAACCGGCGATCCATACGATGACCGATCTATCCGTCTATCCGATCACCAAGAAATGGCCCGCGAAATTTCCTGACCGGCTCCAGCTCTATGCGCTCAACACGCCGAACGGCGTCAAGGCGTCGATCATGCTGGAGGAGACTGGGCTGCCCTACGAACCGCACTTGGTCGACTTCGCCAAAGGCGACCAACGGTCTGTCGAATTCCGCTCGCTCAACCCGTACGGAAAGATTCCGGCGATCATCGACCCGAACGGACCCGGCGGCAAACCGCTAGCGCTCTTCGAATCGGGCGCAATTCTGATCTATCTGGCAGAGAAAACCGGAAAGTTCCTCCCTCGCGATCCGGCCGCGCGTTACGAAACCATGCAATGGGTGATCTTCCAGGTCGCCAACATCGGACCGATGTTCGGTCAAGTGGGCTTCTACTACAAATTCGAAGGCAAGGATTGGGAAGACAAGCGCCCGCTCGATCATTACGTGGCCGAAAGCCGTAGGCTCCTCGAGGTGCTCAACGCACGCCTCGAGACACGCGAATGGATCATGGGTCGCGAGTACACCATCGCCGACATCGCGATCTTCTCGCTCGTGCGTAATCTCGTCGGCTTCTACAACGCCGGCGACCTCGTCCGCATCTCCGACTTCCCGCAAGTGCTCCGCGCGCTCGACGCCTTCCTCGGACGTCCGGCGGTGATTCGAGGAGTGGAGATTCCGAAGAGGCAGGAGGTGGAAGACTGAAGGCTGAAGACTGAAAACTGATGGCTGAAGGCTGAAGGCTGAAGACTGATGGCTGATGGCTGAAGGCAAGAGGAAGACGCGTTACTACGCCGCCATCTTCATCCTCGACCTCGAACCACAAATCAGGGGTCACACCGAGCCTTCCGCTTCCTCCCGAGACTCACGTGGCACTGCGCTTCCAGCGCACCTAGCTCGTCGCTGTCGATTCCGACCGGAGCCCAGCGCGCTACGAATCACGAATCACGAATCACGAATCAGGATTTATACTTTCGATTCTCTCTCGCGCTTCTCGCGCGAGCTGGAGTCTTCGATGCACAAAAATCCCACTGACCCATTCGTCCGGGCGGCGCGCATCGTTGCGATCGCCCTGCTCGGTATTTTTGCCGTATGGACGCTGGCGCCGGAGTTGCTCTCGCGTGTCGGACGCGTGGAAGCAGCGCCGCGCGAGGTCACGCCGCGCGGCGAGCTGACGGCGGAAGAGCTCAGCACGATCGACATCTTCGAGCGCTGGAAGTCGTCGGTCGTGTTCATTTCCACGCGCGATCGCGTCGTGGATTTCTGGACGCGCAACGTCCTCAGCGTCCCGCGCGGCACGGGCTCCGGTTTCATTTGGGACGAGAACGGCCACGTCGTGACGAACTGGCACGTGATCTCCGGCGCGGCCGAGGCGATCGTGCGGCTTGCCGATGGTCGCGACTATTCGGCAAGCCTCGTCGGCGCGAGCGCTGCTCACGACATTGCCGTGTTGCGAATTCGTGTGCCGGAGAATCTGCCTACGCCCATTGCCATCGGCACGAGTCACGATTTGCGTGTCGGACAGAAGGTCTTTGCGATCGGCAACCCGTTCGGTCTCGACTGGACGCTCACGACGGGCATCGTTTCCGCGCTCGATCGTTCGCTCACTCAGGATGACGGCAGAATCATCCAACATTTGATTCAGACGGATGCGGCGATCAATCCCGGCAACTCGGGCGGTCCGCTGCTCGACAGTGCCGGGCGCCTGATCGGCATCAATACCGCGATCTACAGCCCTTCGGGTGCAAGCGCCGGAATCGGCTTTGCAGTGCCGGTCGACACGGTGAACCGCGTCGTGCCGCAACTGATCGCGACGGGACGCTACGCCCCACCAAGCCTCGGGATCGAGACCGACGAAGTCTTGAATCGGGCGATCGAGCGTCAGCTCGGCATCGACGGCGTCGCCGTCGTCCGTGTACGTCCCGGAACGGGTGCCGAGCGCGCAGGCTTGCGCGGCATTCGCATCGGGCCACGGAACACGATCATTCCCGGCGACGTGATCCTCGAGGTCGACGGCAAGCAGGTCACGAGTGCGGCGCTGCTCAACGCACGGCTCGACGATTACCAGGTCGGCGACACGATCACGCTCACGATCTGGCGCGACGGCAAGCGCGAACAGGTACGCGCGACGTTGCAGCGGGGTGAAGGCGAAGCGAGCCGCTGATCGAAACGCGCGCGACACGCTATCAACTACTCCTTTCAACTGTTCCACTCAATCAGAGTGTGAACTCTGCGTCGGCACGCTTCGTCGCGAATGCGCGATACTTGCGTGCGCAATGAGTCTGCTAGCCCATCGAACTAAACCATCGATTCCCCGCGCACGCTGGACAGGTGGCATCCTGTTCGCGTGCTTGCTGGCCTTCCTCGGTCACGTGTCCGCCGCGCGAAGTGCGACGGATCCCACAGCATCCAAGCCGCTGCGCGAGACGAAGATCACACTTGCAGAGCTGGGCGCCGGCCCGATCGAGCTTCACGGGATCAAGACCCGAGGCACTGTGAACGTCGGCGCGCGCATCGACGAGGTCATCGTCGGCGCGAAGCTGCGCCTGCGTCTGACCTATTCGCCCGCGCTGCTACCCGACCTGTCGCACCTGCGAGTGCACATGAACGATCAGTTGCTCGCGACGTTGCCTCTGCCGAGGGAACAGGCGGGTCGGGAGAACGAACGCGAGATCGCGCTCGATCCTCGTTACTTCACCGACTACAACCAGCTCCGTTTCGAGCTGATCGGGCACTACACGCTGGAATGCGAGGATCCGCAGCACTCCTCGATCTGGGCGGTGATCAGTCCGCAAAGCGAGCTCGAGCTGACGATTCGGCCGCTCGAGCTGCGCAACGATCTTGCGTTGCTGCCCGCGCCCTTCTTCGACAGACGCGACAACCGCCGTCTCGTGCTGCCGATCGTCCTGCCGCGCGCGGCGTCGCGCGAGATCGTACGCAGCGCAGGCGTCATCGCCTCGTGGTTCGGCGCTCTCGCCGACTACCGCAGCGCACGCTTCCCGGTCAGCTTCGACGAAGCGCCGCTGCGGCATGCGCTGGTCTTCGCGACGAACGCGGCGCGCCCGGCCGGCCTGCCGCTCGACGAGGTATCGAAACCGACGGTGAGCATCGTCGATCATCCGCTCGATCCGTACGTCAAGTTACTCGTCTTTCAGGGCAAGGACGAAGCTCAACTGCGCGCCGCGGTCGAAGGCTTGGTGCTCGGCAACCCGGTGCTGACCGGATCGACCGCCACGATCGAGGCGGTCGAGTACGAGCGGCGTAAAGCCTACGACGTACCGCGCTGGCTGCGCTCCGACCGACCGGTGAAGCTCGGCGAGCTGGTCGAGTTCCAGGAACAGCTGCAGAGTTCCGGCTTCGCGCCTGAGCCGATCCACGTCAATCTGCGGCTCCCGCCGGATCTGTTCACTTGGAATCGCAGCGGCGTACCCGTCGAGCTGCGCTACCGCTACACGGTGCCGCACGAAGGCGACAACTCGATGCTCAGCATCAGCATCAACAATCAGTTGCTGCGGTCGTATCGGCTGCGTTCCGAAGCCGAACGCACGCTCGGCGACAGATTGCTCGTGCCGCTCTTGCAAGAGCCGACGGCTCAGCAAGCCGACGATTTCGTGATCCCGGCCTTCCAGCTGGCGAGCAACAACGTGATGGAATTCCAGTTCGCGATGGAGCTCCACCGCAGGGGAATGTGTACGACGGTGTTCACGGGAACGCCTCGTCAGGCGCTCGATCCGGATTCGACGATCGACATCTCCAAGTTCCCGCATTACGCCGCGATGCCGAACCTGGCGCTCTTCGCCAACGCCGGCTATCCGTTCACGCGCTACGCCGACCTCGGCGAAACGGCGATCGTGCTGAGCGACATCGCCTCGCCCGAGAACCTCGAGCAATTGTTCTTCGTGCTCGGGCGCATGGGCCGGCACACCGGCGCCGTGGCCGCCGCCTATCGGCTGCTCGACACCGATGAAGCGCTCAAGTTTGGCAACCTGGATCTGTTGATCCTGAGCGTCGGCACGGATCGCCTGCTCGAGACCTGGAGCAAGAATCGTCTTCTCCAGCTGCGCTCCCGCAACCGTGCGCTGCGCGACGCCGCAGCCGCCCAACATTTCGGCAACTACGACCTCCTCGCCAAGCCCGACCGCCGGTCGACGGATACTCGCGTGCAGGTCGAAGCCGACGGATCGCTCGGCGCCATCATCAGTTTCGAATCACCGTTGCGCAGCGGCCGCACCGTCGTCGCGCTGATCGGCACCGATACGCACGCGCAAGCGGCGCTCGCCGACGTGCTCGAAGACGCGGGCAAGGTCTCGCGCGTCCGCGGCGATTTGACGATCGTGCGCGGCGGCAACGTGGAGAGCTATCAAGGCGAATCGGTCTATTACGTCGGCTCGCTGTCGTGGTGGAAGCGGCTCTGGTTCCACCTGTCGCGGCATTCGATCCTGCTGACGTTGTTTACGCTCGCCGTAGCGGCCGTCGTCGCATTGTGGGTCTACGGCTGGCTGCAACGCCGCGCCAAACAGCGCCTGAAGGCCGAAGGCGAGTGACGCGTGCGTGAACGGCGCTCGTTGTCCGCGGTGCTGCTGGTGGCGCTCTGCTGCGCGCGGGTTGCCGCTGCGCAAGAGTGGCCGGCCTGGGAGCGTTTCGCAGCGCTCTACGTGAGCGAGGACGGACGCGTCATCGATCGCAGCGTTCCGGAGCACATCACCACGTCCGAAGGCCAGTCGTACGCGCTGTTCTTTGCGCTCGTCGCCAACGACCGCGACGCCTTCGTAAAGCTCCTGCGCTGGACCGAGAACAATCTCGCGGCCGGCGATCTTGCTGCTCGACTGCCCGCATGGAAGTGGGGACGTGCATTCGACGGCACCTGGCGCGTGTTGGATGCCAACTCCGCGTCGGACGCCGACCTTTGGCTCGCATACACACTCGGCGAAGCTGCCCGCCTGTGGTGCGTTCCGGAATACGCCACGCTCGGCAAACGACTCGCCGCGAGGATCCTAAGAGAAGAAGTTGCGTACGTGCCCGGGCTCGGCCCGACGCTGCTTCCGGGTCCGAAAGGATTCGTGGAGCACAACACCTGGCGCTTGAACGCCAGCTATGTGCCGATCCAGCTGCTGCGCGGACTGGCGACGCAGACGCGCGACGCCGCGTGGAAGCGATTGATCTCCTCGTCGGAGCGCGTGATTCTCGCTTCCGCCCCGCGCGGTTTCGCCGCCGACTGGATCGAGTATCGCGCGCCGGAAGGCTTCGCCACCGACCGCACGACGCAGGGCATCGGCAGCTACAACGCGATTCGAGTCTATTTATGGGCCGGCATGCTCGCGCCGAACGATCCTATGCGCGCGAAACTCGTGCGGCACTTCGAGCCGATGATCGCGAGCACCGCGGCGCGCGCCGCGCCCGTGGAGCGCGTCGATACGAACACGCTCGAGACGGCAGGCGAGGGCTCGCCCGGTTTTTCCGCGGCGATGCTGCCGCTGCTCGCCGCGAGCAAGCGAGACGATGCGCTCGCCGCGCATCGCGCCCGGGTCGAGCGCGAGGCGTTGCAAGACGGCGAGTCGTACTACAGCGATGTGCTGTCGCTGTTCGGTAGCGGCTGGATCGAGAATCGCTATCGATTCGAGCGCAACGGCACGCTCGCTTCGAGGTGGACTGCGACATGCCGCGCCGCGCGTTGATTCTTAGCTGTCTGCTGTGGCTCGGCTTCGCCGCCGCGCAGGAGCCGCCGACGGCGAACGACGAGCTGCTGCACAGCGCCCGACTTTGGGAAGCCCGCGATCGCGGCGATCTGGCGCGCCTTGCGCTCGAAAAGCTCATCGCCGCGCGGCCCGACTCGCCGGAACCGTTATTCGAGCTCGGCGAGTTGCAACTTCGCGAAGGCAACATCGCCGAGGCGCGCCGCATCCTGCAACTGCTCGAGGAACGGTTCCCGCATTCGCGCGAGACGCGCACGTTCGCAACCGAGCTGCGTGTGGCAACGCGCGATCGCCTGCAGCTCGCCTCGATCCAACGCCTGATTCAACTCGGCCGCGGCACCGAAGCGCGACAGGAGCTCGACCGTTTGTTTCCCGACGGCGCGCCGGACGGCATGTACGGCATCGAATACTACCTGCTGCTCGCACGCACGCCGGGCGGCTGGGAATCGGCGCGCGTCGGCTTGAGCCGTCTCGCCGCACGCCGGCCGCACGATCCACGCTATCGGCTGGCGCTGGCACGTCATCTGCTGGATCGCGATGCGACTGCGGTACAAGGCTTGCGCATGCTTCATGAGCTCGCGCAACGCGACGATGTTCGCGCTCGCGATGTGCAGCCTGTTTTAGCGGACGCGATCGCATCGCTCGGCTACCGGCGCGTACCGGCCGAGATCCTGCGCGCATACCGACGCAAGAACCCGGACGACCCCGTCGCCGCGCGGATGCTGGCCGACCGCGCGCAATTCGACGCCGCGATTCGTGCATTCGAAGACACCGTCGCGAACGACGCAGCATCCGAGCCTCAGCGCACCATCGCCCGCGGGTTGCGCGATGCCCTCTTGTCCACGCCTGCGGCGGCAAGAAGCGCCAAAGGCGCGCTCGCCGTGATGCGTGCGCTCGACGCGCCTTTGCAACCGGACGCTCGGCAATTCGATGCCGTGACCGACACCGCGTTGCAGTGGGCGCGACGCAGCCTCGCTTCTCTGCGTACTAACGCGCCGCGCGCCGAATTGGAGAGAGACGTCGCGGCAGCCCTCGCATCCGGCAATGCCGAGTCGGTCATCGCCGTCAGCGAACGCTTCGTCGCCGCAGGCGACGTCGATACCGCTCAGCGAGCGCTCGAGGACGCCATGCGGCTCGAGCCGTCCTCGGCATGGCTGTTCGAGACGCATGTGCGCTTGCTCCTGGATCGCGGGCTTTACGACGCCGCCATCGAGCGGCTGCAGTCGCGGCCGACAGATCGACGCTGGACCAGCGCCGCACGCGACGAGTTGCTGGCCGTCGCCTTCGACGGTCGGGCACGCGCGGCCCAAACGGCGGGAGATCTTGCGCGCGCACGCGCCGATTTCGAGCGCGCACTAGAGCTCGCACCGGACGATCCCTGGATTCGCTACCGACTGGCGAACCTACTCGTCGCTCAGGGCGAGCCGGAGCGCGCCACGGCGCTCATGCGCAGCGCGCCGAATCGGCGCGATCCGCAAATGGCATACGCGCGCGGGCTCTACTTCGCGAGCATCGATGCATACGCCGAAGCGCGCGCCGCCATCGCACAGGTTCCCGAGCCGGCGCGCACTCGCGATATGCAGGAGCTCGACGCTCGGGCCCGAATCGCCGAAGCCCGCGAAATTGCCCGCACCCGTCGCAATGCCGGCGACCGTGCGGCGGCCATCGCGGTGCTGGAAAGCGTGGAGCCCCTTGCGCTCGTGCACGTAGACCGCGCCCGCGACGTGGCGTACGGGTGGATCGAGCTCGACGAGAGCGAGCGTGCGCTGCGCACGTTCGCACCGTATTTGCAGGAAGAGCGAGCGCACGAGACGAGCGTGCAACTAGCGTGGGCGGAGATTCTGAATGCCGCCGAGGATCCGCGGCTCGAAGCGACGCTCGCCTCGTTGCGTGCAGAGCCGCAGCTGAAGCCTGAGGAACGCCAAACCGTTGCGCGATTGCAGCGCGCGTTCGAACTGCGCACCGTTCGCAGCTTGCAACGCGCCGGCGCCTACGAGGCAGCAGCTGCAAAGCTCGATGCCCTGCTCGCTGCAGATCCCGAAGACCGCGCCTTGCGCGTCGCACAGGCAGACCTTGCGTTGAGCCGGAATCAGATTCGCGTTGCCCGCGACCGCTACGCCGCGCTCGTCGCGGAGGATCCCGACGATCTGGACACGCGGCTTTCCTACGTACGCGCGCTGACTGCCGACAGGAGTCGCGACCTTGCGCTCGCTCAATTGGAATACGTGATCGAGCGCGCGCCGGCCGAAGACCTCGAGCTGCAGCTCGGCATTGCGCGTCGCCAGCTCGACCTCGGCTCGACCGAGGACGCCAGCCGCACGCTCGATGGCGTATTGCTCCGCGCTCCTCACCGCAGCGATGCGCTCGTGCTCGCCGGACGCGCGAAGCTGGCGCAACGCGATTTCGAAGGCGCACGCGCCTTCTTCGCACGCGCCGACGCGGGCACCGACACCGCGGCGTCCGCGCAAGCCCGGGAAGCGCTCCTGGCGCTCGATGCGCGCGCGCGCGACTGGATGGAAGCCGGCATCGAGATTCGCCACAAGCCAGGCGATCCAGGCGTTTCGCAGTTCGATGCCGTGATCGTTCCGACCGTGTGGAGCTATGCCCACGACTACGACCGCCGCTTCACGTTGCGCGCAGATGCGATTTCGATCGATGCAGGCAGACTCGGCGCCGACTACGACACGGCGGCGCGGCTAGGAACGATCCAAGCTGCAGGACCCGCCGCACCGCGGCCGTACGGCAACGGCACCGAAGACGGGCTTGCCTTGAGCCTGGAATATGCGACGGACACCTTCGTCGCGGACGTGGGAACGACGCCACTCGGATTCCTGCTGCGCAACGTGGTCGGCGGCCTCGAATGGACGCCCGATTGGCGCGGCATCGATTTCGCGCTCGGCGTCGAGCGTCGCGCCGTCACGAGCAGCGTGCTGTCCTATGCCGGTATGCGCGATCCGATCAGCGGGCGCACGTGGGGCGGCGTCGTGGAGACGGGTCCTTACGTGTGGGCCGGCTTGTATCGCGAGCGCTTCAGCGTCGCCGGCTCGGTTCGTCACATGCAACTTCGCGGCACGAATGTGCCCAACAACACCTTCACCGGCGTGCGTGTTGCGACGGATTGGAAGTTCATCGCGCGGCCCGAGCTCGAAGCCTTCGTCGGCGTGACTGCAAACTTCTGGAGCTACGAGCGCAACCTCCAACACTACACGTTCGGCCACGGGGGCTATTACAGTCCGGACTCGTATCTGAGCGTGTCGATTCCTCTCGAGCTGCAAGGGCTCTGGCGCGGCTGGAGCTATCGGCTGCGCGTCTCGCTCTCGCACAGCGACAGCAAAGTTGCACGAGCGCCGTTCTATCCGACGGATGCGCAGCTGCAGGCGCTTGCGGAAACCTCGCCCCTGCCGAGCGGCTTCGCCGCACCGTACTACGACGGCGGCGACGGCGGCGGCAAGAGCGTTTCCGCTTACGCGGCCGTGGAGCGTCGCGTGCTGCCCGGCCTCGTCCTCGGCATGAAGCTCGACATCGACCGCGCCGACTACTACGAGCCGACCAACTTCATGCTTTATCTGCGTCACGCGTTCGGCAAAGCGACGACGCGCGTAGAGATCCCGCCGCGGCCGATTGCGATTCGTTGAAGCAATGCGCATGTGACGCTCGTCACGCTTACCTTCTATCGCAGGAAGAGATGGATCGGAGATCCCTCCGAAGAGGCGCCGAAGAGCTCGAACATCTCGCGAGGATGAGATGCCGTCGGATTACCTCGGCAACGCGCATCGCTACGATTCCCGATTTCTGCGCACAAGACCGTAATCGCCGGATTTTTCGGCTTCTCCCATGCTGAATCCGAACGACACAGTTCGCGTGCCGCGCTTCCATCCGCGGACACCGCCCGGGCGGCCTCTCGAGGTCGGCTGGGGACAGGAGTTTGCGCGCTGGTTGTGGCATCTGTTCGTGCTGACGCCCGACCAGGCGCAGCCGTGGCCGAAATGGGTTCAGCGCATTTTCGGCCCGCCGCTGAGGTTCTTCGCGCGTCAACTGCGCGTTGCCGATCCGCACAGCCTGCGCTCGTGGATATTGAGCCTGCTGCTCGTGAATCCGCCGCAGCCGAAGACCGCGCCGGCGACGTCCGCATCCCGCCCGCGGCCGCCGGTCGGCCTCGGCACGCTGCTGCACCACGCGCTGTATCCGCACGTCACGCCGGTCGCGTGGTCGCTCGCGCAGAAGATCGAGCGCGCGGCGCAGACCCTCTATGCCGCCTATTCGAAGGCGCACGTCGTCGTGCGCGCTCTGGTCATTGCCGCGGCCGTGTTCTTCCTGGTCGTCGCCGCCACGACGCCGCTCGACCTGCAGCAACAGTTCGTCCTGCTCGCGGCGATGTGGCTCGCCACGCTGGTGATCCGCCATTTGGCGGGCTTCGGCCCCGGCTTGATCATGATCTCGTTCTCGGTCGTCGCCACGTCCCGATACATCTGGTGGCGCCTCACCGAAACGACGGACTTCGCCTCCAGCATCGAAGCCTTTCTCGGCTACGGCTTGCTCGCCGCCGAATGCTACACCTGGCTGATCATGCTGCTCGGCTACATCCAGAACGCCCGGCCGCTTCGGCGCAAGCCCGCGCCGTTGCCGGCCGATCGCTCCACGTGGCCGACCGTCGACGTCTTCATTCCCACGTACAACGAGCCGCTCAAGGTCTTGAAACCGACCGTGCTCGCAGCGCTCACGCTCGACTGGCCGGCCGACAAGCTGAACGTCTACATCCTCGACGACGGGCGACGGTCGGAAGTCCGCGAGTTCGCCGAGCAATGCGGCGCGCACTACGTGACGCGTCCGAACAATGAGCACGCGAAAGCCGGCAACTTGAATCACGCGTTGCAACTCACCCGCGGCGAATTCATCGCCATCTTCGATTGCGACCACATTCCGGTGCGATCGTTCTTGACGTCGACGATCGGGTGGTTCCTGCGCGATCCGAAATGCGCGCTGGTGCAAACGCCCCATCATTTCTTCTCGCCGGATCCCTTCGAGCGCAATCTCGGCACGTTCCGTCGCGTGCCGAACGAAGGCAATCTGTTCTACGGCCTGATTCAGGACGGCAACGATTTCTGGAACGCCGCGTTCTTCTGCGGTTCGTGCGCCGTGCTCCGACGCGGTCCGCTCGAGGAAGTCGGCGGCGTGTCCGTCGAGACCGTCACCGAAGACGCGCACACGGCGCTCAAGCTGCACCGCCGCGGCTATACGACGGCGTACCTGCGCGAAGTGCTCGCCGGCGGTTTGGCGACCGAAAGCTTGTCGAGCCACATCGGCCAGCGCATCCGCTGGGCGCGCGGCATGGCGCAGATCTTCCGGCTGGACAATCCGTTCCTCGGCAAGGGCCTGACCTTCTTCCAGCGGCTTTGCTATTCGAACGCAATGCTGCACTTCTTCTCGGGCATTCCGCGGCTCGTGTTCCTGACGGCGCCGCTCGCCTACCTGTATTTCGAGCTCCACATCATCAACGCCACGGCGATCACCCTCGCCGCATACGCGATTCCGCACCTCGTGCAATCGAGTCTCGCGAATTCGCATCTGCAAGGGCGCTTCCGACACTCGTTCTGGAACGAGGCGTACGAAGCAACGCTGTCCTGGTACATCGCGCTGCCGACGACGATTGCGCTCATCAATCCGCGCCTCGGCAAGTTCAACGTGACGGCGAAGGGCGGTCTGGTCGAGCACGATTTCTTCGACTGGAAGATCTCCGCGCCCTACCTCGCCTTGGTGCTCTTGAACATGGGCGGCGCGCTCATTGCCGTTCCGCGGCTGTTCCTGTGGAACTCGTACGAAGCCGACACCGTGCTGCTCAACCTGATCTGGACGCTGTTCAACCTCATCTTGCTCGGTGCGGTGCTCGGCGTTGCAGCCGAGACGCGGCAGGTGCGCGCGGCGCACCGCGTCGCGAAACAGATGTCGGCGACGCTGTACCTGTCCGACGGCACGGCGCTGCCCTGCGACACCGAGGACTACTCGATGCTCGGCATCGGCGCGAAGACGTATGCGATGCACTCGTTGTCCGGCGGCGATCCCGCGCAGATCGGCTTAGTCGCCGACGGCGTCGAATACCGGTTCCCGGTCAAAGTCGTGTTCGCGCGCGACAACGAGATCGGATTGAAGCTCGGTCCGCTGACGATCGAGCAAGAACGCGACTACGTCCGCTGCACCTTCGGCCAACCGGACACGTGGGCGGATGCGTACAAGTCGGGACAGCTCGATCGACCGCTCGCCAGCTTTGCGGAAGTGTTCTCGTTCGGCGCGAGCGGCTACTTGCGATTGTTCGAAAGCCTGTATGCGGGCTTGCGTAGCTTCTTCGGGAGCAGCAAGCAGCCTCAGGAGGCCCACTGATGGGTTTGTGGAGCGCTTATTTCTTTGCCAAGCTGCTGCTGTTCGCCGGCGGCTACCTGGGATTCAACCCGTGGCTGAACTTGGGCTTTGCCGTGCTCACGGCGCTGCCGCCGCAGAATGCCCGGCAACGGTTCGCCAAGAACTTGGTCACCGTGCCGCTCGGCATCATGCTGCTCTACCACGATTCGTGGCTGCCGCCGATTACGCGCGTGCTGTCGCAGACGCACAACCTCGCCTCGTTCTCGCTGCCGTATCTGATCGAGCTGCTCGGCCGGTTCGTGAATTGGCAAGTGATCCTGCAGCTCGCCGTGCTGTTCGTCGTCTACTCGATCGCGCGGCGCAAGCTCAGACTCAGCACGTTCGTGTTCATCGCCATCTTCGCGATCATCTTGATGCCCGACGGATTGCCGCGGTTCGGAGTGCAGGAGCCCGTCGTGGCAACGGCCGTCGCCGGACCGACGACGACGTTCCAGCAAGTCGATCCGCGCAACATGCGGCCGGAGATGCTGGATCGACACCTGGAAGAGTTCTACGCGCGCGAGCAGCTGCGCCAGGTGCGGTTCGGCACGCCTGCCGCCCACGACGAATCATTCGACATCATTTTCGTGCACGCGTGCTCGCTGTCTTGGGACGATCTGCGGGCGGTCGAGCGCGCACAACATCCGTTCTTCTCGCGCTTTCAGGTGATCTTCACAGCGTTCAACACCGCCGCGAGCTACAGCGGTCCGGCGGCGATCCGGCTCCTGCGCGGCAATTGCGGCCAGGTTCCGCACAAGAAGATCTATGAAGCGGCTCCGCGCGAGTGTCTCGTGTTCGACGGCCTGCAAGAGGCCGGTTTCGAGCCGCACTGGGTCATGAATCACGACGGCCATTTCGGCGACTTCTTGGCCGATATCCGCGACCGTGCCCGCGGCGCCTTCCCCGGCGCCCCGATCGAGTTTCGCGGCTTGCGCACCTCGCAATTCGCCTTCGACGGCTCGCCGATCTACGACGACTACGCGACCTTGTCGCGCTGGTGGCAGATGCGCCTCGCGAATCCGGCGCCGCGCGTTGCGCTCTACTACAACACGATCAGCCTGCACGACGGCAATCGCGTGAACGGCAAGTCCGATTCGTCGTTCAAGACACGGCTCGGCCAGCTGTTCGACGACCTCGGACGCTTCATGGACGACGTGCAGCGCTCCAAGCGGCGCGCCATCATCGTATTCGTTCCCGAGCACGGCGCTGCGCTGCGCGGCGACCGCCGACAGATTCCCGGCCTGCGCGAGATACCGACGCCGGCGATCACGCACGTCCCCGTCGGCATCGCATTGATCGACGCGTCGATCGAGTTGCCGAACGCGCCGCAGCGCATCGACGCGTCGACCAGCTATCTCGCGGTCAACGAACTGCTATCTCGCTTCATCGCCGACAGCCCGTTCGACGCTCCAGCCCTGCAGCTTTCGCGCTACACGCAAAACCTTCCGGAAACCGTCTCCGTCGCCGAGAACGAGGGCACGGTAATCATGCAGATCGGCGAGCATTTCATGATGCGCACGCCGGACGGCAAGTGGACGCCGTGGGAATAGCTGGTAGTTGACGGCCGGAGGCGCGGGTCCGCGATCGCCCTCACCGCGACGCATTCGCTCGCTGCCTCGCTCCCCAAGGAGAGGCAATCGATACGCATCCTGCGTCCGCAGTTTTCGTGCGTCCACGCGCATCAAGGCCGCAAAGCGACGCGACGTGTGAGAGGCCACGCTCAGCCTGCGACCGCCGCCGGCTCGCTACGTGCGAGCTCGGCTTCCGTTGCTGCCGCCTTGCTGCGATCCGCCGCGATCAAGGTGTAGAACACCGGCACGACGAACAGCGTGAACAGCGTACCGACGACCATGCCGGTGACGAGCACGATGCCGATGCTGTTGCGGGCTTCCGCGCCTGGACCCGAGACGAGCACGAGCGGGAAATGACCGAACACCGTCGCAGCCGAAGTCATCAGCACAGGACGTAACCGTGTCAGCGATGCCTCGCGTAGCGCGGCGATCTTCTCGAGCCCGCGCTTCTGCAACGTATTGGCAAACTCCACGATCAGGATGCCGTTCTTCGCGATCAAGCCGACGAGCGTGATCAATCCGACCTGCGAATAAATATTGAGCGTCGTCCAATCCAGGAACGTGAACGTCAGCGCACCCGAAATCGCGAGCGGCACCGAGCCGAGCAGCACGATGAGCGGATCGCGAAAGCTCTGGAACTGCGCAGCCAGCACGAGATAAATCAGGATCAACGCGAAGCCGAGCGTCGTGGTCAGCGCACCGCCTTCCTGTCGGATCTGCCGCGACTCGCCCGCATGATCGATCGTGACATCCGCGCCCGAGGCGAGTGCCGCCTTCTCTAGAATCGCAAGCCCCTCCTCTTTCGTCACGCCCGGGGCAACGCCGGCGAACACGCGCGCCGAATTGCGCTGCTGGAATCGATTCAATGCGCGCGGCCCTGTGCTGGACTCGATGCGCGTAAAGCTCGAAACCGGCACGAGACTGCCGTCCGGCGTCTTGATCTTCAGATCGAGCAACGGCTCGAGCGTCGCCCGATCCTCATCGCCGATCTGCGGAATGACCTTGTAGCTGCGCTCGAAATAGTTGAAACGGTTGACGTAGGCGCCGCCGAGCAAGGTGCCGAGCTCGCGCCCCACCGTCGCAAGATCGAGCCCGAGATCCGCAAGGCGCTCGCGATCCAACACGACGCGCGCTTCGGGCAGATCGAACTTGAGATCGGTATCGACGTACAGGAACTTGCCGCTCTTCATTCCCTGATCCAGCACGTTGTGCGTCGCTTCCAGCAAGCGTTGAATGTCGGCATCGGTCTGCACGATGAGCTCGACGTCGTATTGCCCGGGCGACGGCAGCGGCGGGTCGAGTCGCGGGAACACGCGCAGCCCCGGCACTTGCGACACCGTGCCGTACACCTCGCCGAACATTTCCTGCGACGAGCGCTCCCGCGCCTGCCAATCCTTGAGCACCACACCGCCGAATCCGCCCCACGCCGCGGTCAGCGTCCACATGAAGTCGGCTTCCGCGAACGCAGTGACTTTCTCGACGACTTCGCGCGACGCGCGGTCCGTCGCCGCAAGCGTGGAATCGGGGGATGCCTCGAAGAAGAAGCTGATATGGCTTTGATCCTCGACCGGCGCCAGCTCGCGCCGCGAGTATTCGTACAGCGGCCAAGCGGCAGCCGTGACGAGCAACGCCGCGACAACGACCGCCCAACGCATGCCGAGCGCGCCATCCAGCAACCGCGCATACACGCGGCTCACGCGCTCGAATCCGCGATTGACCAACGTCGTCAGGCGCCCTTCCTTGCCGTGCGGATGCACGAACCGCGAGCTCATGACCGGCGACAGCGTCAATGCCACGATACCCGAGACGACGACGGCCGCCGCCAGCGTGATCGCAAATTCGAGGAACAGAGATCCGGTCAGCCCACCTTGGAAGGCGATCGGCGTGTACACCGTCGCCAGCGTGATCGTCATCGCAACGACCGGACCCGCAAGTTCGCGCGCGCCGACGAGCGCCGCTTCGATTCGCGATTTGCCCGCACGCACATGACGTTCGACGTTCTCGACGACGACGATCGCATCGTCGACGACCAAGCCGACCGACAGCACGATGGCCAGGATCGTGAGCAAATTCAGACTGAATCCGCACGCGAGCATGATGATGGCTGCGCCGATGAGCGACACAGGCATCGCGACGAGCGGCACGAGCGCGGTTCGGATCGAGCCCATGAACAAGAACACGACGATCGCGACGATCAGCACCGTCTCGCCGAGCGTCTTCGTGATCTCCTCCAGCGCATTGCGCATGAACATCGTGCCGTCCCAGACGAGCCGCATCTTCACGTCGCGGGGCAACGTGAGCTCGATACGTTCCATTTCCTTGCGCAAGCTCGCCGCAACTTCGATCTCGTTCGAACCTGGCAGCGGCCACACGCCGAGATACACGCTCTGCCGAGTGTTGTATTTCGCGGTCATCGTGGCCTCTTCGGCCCCGAGCTCGACGCGGGCGACATCGCTGAGACGCACAATGGCGCCATCCCGATCGGCCACGATGAGGTTCCTGAATTCCTCGACGGCACGTAGATCGGTGTTCGCGAGCAAATTGACCTGAACGAGATTGCCCTTCGTCTGGCCGACGGCTGCGAGGTAGTTGTTGCGTTGCAGCGCTGCGTGCACGTCGCCGGGCGCTAGATTGCGCGCTGCAAGCCGGTCCGGATCGATCCACACGCGCATCGCGATCGGCTGCGCGCCCTCGAAGCTCACGCGCTGCACGCCAGGCAGCGTCGAGAGTTGCGGTTGCAAGGTTCGCGACAACCAGTCGGTCAGCTCCGGCACCGTACGCTGTTCGGACGTAAAGCCGATGTAGAACGTCGCGTACGGACGATCCGCCCGCTGCACTTCCACGACCGGCGGCTCCGCTTCGGACGGAAGCTCCGAACGCACTTGCTGTAAGCGCGCCGTCACTTCCGCCAGCGCATCCGTACTGTCATGGTCGAGCTTGAGATGCACCGTGACCGTACTGACGCCGGCGCGGCTCGTCGATTCGATGTAATCGACGCCGCTGACGGCCGAGACCACGCGTTCGATCGGCGTCGTGAGGAAGCCGCGCACGGTCTCGGCGCTCGCGCCGGTGTACACGGTCGTGATCACGATCGACGAGCTCTCGATGCTCGGAAATTGCTGCACGGGCAGCGTGAGCAATGCGCGCACGCCGACGAGCACGATGACGAGATTGGCGACGGCCGCCAATACCGGATGTTTGATGAAGACGTCGGTGAGTGAGCGCATGACTGTTGATTGACAGTTGATAGTTGATGGTTGACGGCTGCTGCGCCGGTCACGGTGTCGCGAAGGCGACGGACTCAGCTTCGTCGAGCACTGCGACGAGCGCGGAGTCGCGCAGCTTGAACGAGCCCGAAGCTGCGACCTTCTCGCCTGGGTTCAAACCGCCGGCAACGATGGCCTCGTCGCCTGCAACCGATTCGACGCGCACCTGCCGTGCACGCGCGCGGACTTGTCCGCTTCCGTCCTCGATGAGCACGAACACGTGATCGCCTTCCGGTCCCTTGCGAACGGCGCTGGCCGGCACGGTCACGGCGAGCCGCGGCGCATCCGTTGCGACACGGACACGGACCGACGCACCGGGCTGCAAGGCGAATTCCTGCGCCGTCAGCTGCGCGCGAACGGTCGCGTTTCGCGTCGTCGGATCGACACGGGCATCGGTGGCCAGAATTTCCGCTTCGATCGGCTGGGTGTCGCCGCGCGGAAACACCGTCACTTTGTCGCCGGGCTTCAAAGCGACGGCGATCTGCTGCGCAACGGTGAAATCTACGAACGCACGATCGTCGACGCCTTGCAAGGTCGTGAGCAGCGTGCCTTGATCGAGATACTGTCCGGGATGCACATCGGAGATGCCGATGCGTGCACGGAACGGCGCGCGAATCGTCTTGCGTTCGATGATGGCCTTGATCTGCTCGATGCGAGCCAGCGCGACATCGCGCTCCGCGCGCGCCGTATCGACTTCCATTTCCGAAGCCGCACGGTCGCGGACCATCCGTTGCAAGCGCTCGTATTGAACCTGCGCAAGATCGGCCTGCGCCTGCGCCGCCTGCAGCTCCGCTTGCTCGACGGAGACGTCGAGCGCAACCAGCAACGTACCGGCCTCGACGATCTGACCGGGCGTCAAAGCGACGTAACGAACGGTGCCGGGCAACTCGTTGCGCACGCTGATCGAGCGCGTGGCAACGACCGTGCCGATCGACGTCGTCGTGGGAACGTGCTCACGCTCGCGGGCAATAGCCACGACCACGGCTTCAGCGGGCTCAGGCTGACTCGCTGCCTCGATGGCAGCCTGCTCCAGCGAGGAATGCTTCCATGCAGCAAGCGCAGTGCCGGTTCCGACAACGACGCCAATCAGCACCAAAGGCGCGATCCAACCTCGACGATCCATATGTGCTCCCCAAACCGTGAAACTCAGAGGCAGGTACGGTACTGAGCGCAGGCGGCGGGAGAAATGCGCGACGACGAAACTCACTCATGCCGTTGCGGCAGCAATGACGGCCTCGGGCTCATCACGTCGAGTGAGGTCGATATTCCAGAGTGAGAGATGGATGACCCGGCGTGCGGCTTTTAGAAAACGAGTATGCCGCCGGACATTGGCTAGAGCGGGCGAGCAGAGGATTCATCGAATACAGCGTATTGAGACCCTGCCGTCGAAATCGCTTTGTGCAGCCGCTCGTTTAGAGTGCGCTCAAAGTCGGCCGCTGCTCAAATTGGGTGCTGAGTCTTCGCCCCTGCGCACTCTTACCTGCCACACAATTGACTTCCGGTAACGAATCGCGTCGCCAAACGTTTCGCCAGGCGTAACGGTAGAGATGTCCGGCCAGCTCGCATACCCTGATCGTCCCGAACAGAAGCGGAGGATCTTCCGTGGCCAGCGCAAGAAAGAAGTCGACAGCGCGCGATATCGAAAAGGGCTACTCGAACGCCGCATTCGCCGCGAAACTGCGACGGCTCGCAGATGCCGTCGAGACCGGCAAGCGTTTCACCATTCAAGTCGCTGGCGAACGTATTCGAGTCCCCGCAAATGCGATCTTCAACATCGAGCACGAACGCACGCGCAGCGCAGAAGAGATCGAGTTCCAGATCAAGTTCGCGCGAAGATAGAACTGCGCTTCCCCCTCTCATCTTGCGCGCGTATAAGAGAGTCTCGGCAAAGAGAAGGAAGTCCGGCGCACGATCAAGTGCCTAGGCTCTGCCAGAGCCCGCAACTACCACCTGTAGCCTGTAGCCTGCTCATGAGCACTCTCACCCCCGTCCTCGCCCTCATCGTCTGGACGTTCGTCATCTGGTTCTGGATGTATGCAACGCGCCTTCCTGCCATGCGCGCGGCACACATCGATCCGGCAAAGATCAAACGCAAGGAAGAGCTGGACGCGCTCCCGGTCAAGGTCAAACAAGTCGCCGACAACTACAACCATTTGCACGAGCAGCCGACGATCTTCTACGCGCTCGCGATTTACTCGCATGTCGCCGGCACCGCCGATCCAATCAATGTGTGGCTCGCTTGGAGCTACGTCGGCATTCGTATCGTGCATTCGTTGATTCAATGCACCACGAACTTCGTCCCCGTCCGCTTCTTGGTCTTCAACGCCGGGACGCTGGTGCTGATCGCAATGACGGTTAGGAATGTGCTCGCGTTGTTTCCGCCGACGCCAGAAGTTCCGTTCTAGGGTGCTCGACTGCGGTTGATAGTTGACCGTTGGCAGTTCAGGTGCGCGTTCGCGCAATCCCCTCAGCTGCATGCTTCGCTCTGCGTGCCTCTCCCCGAGGAGAGGGGAGTCGCGCTGCGCGCAGGCCCGCCTGGCACGTCTTTGCGCGAACGCGCTCTACCTTCAGCCTTCCGTCTTCAGCTTTCTGCCCACGCACTGCGCGCTCAGAGCGTTTCCGCCGGCGCTGCAGATGCCGGCTGCAAACGCGACGGAAAGGTTTCGCCGCGCAAGCCGATGCGGCCGATGATCGGAAGCTTCAAGCTCAGGCTCTTGGGATCGATGCCGAACGTGAGCCCGAGCAAGTTCAGTTCGAGTCCTTCTTCGAGGCCCGCCATCACGCCAGCAATACCGAAGACACTCAGCTGCGCGCCAGTGCCGCTTGGCGTTTTGTTCACCGGCACGATTCCGAGATAATCCTTGCCGATCGCAGTGGGCGGCAGATCGGCGCGCACTTCGGGTGCGTGGCGCAACACCCATGCCGTGAAGGTGTTCGAGTTCGGACCGGGCCACACCGTGTAGCGGTCTGCATATGGATAACGTTGCACGGCCTCTTCGATGCGATCGATCACTTCATCGACGCCCTCGCCGCGCAAATCGGCGAGCAGCTCCGGACGTGCACCGAACCAATAGCCATCGGCTGGACGATTACTCGAAACGACGGCCGTTCCGGTGCGGCGCAATCGATAACCGATGACTTCATGGACCGTGAACTCGCTTGCATGCGAACGCTTCACGGCGATCCACGTATGAACGCCGACGTATCCGCGCCAACCGACCGTGCGCGCGGCATACACCTGCACGACCGCTTCAGGCGTCGTTGCAGGATCCGGTGCAATGCCTGCCGGGCCGCGATAGGCCGTGCGCCAATCGTCGGCGCTCACTGCTCCCGACCAGCCGACATACAGCGCGGCAAACACGAGGTATCCAAGAACACCTGCAATCAGCATTTTCTGCCTCTTCATAGCCCAGCGTTTCCCACGCATGTCGCCGCGGTTGTGAGTCTTTGCGCCCAGAGAGCGCTTACACGTCGAACACAGACTACGCGAAGCCCCGAGAGATCATCGCGGAACAGAGATTCGGGGCGCACGTTAAGCTCGCCGTGGCGAGCCGTACATATTCCTGGGACTCGGAGCGAGCTTACCTCGTCGGACTGGCTCGCGCATTCGGCGGCGCCTTGCTGTTCGGGCTGCCAGTTCTCATGACCATGGAGACATGGGAGCTAGGCGCCCAGATGAGCCGACTTCGACTGACCCTCTTGATCGTCGGACTTCTGCCGCTGCTCGTCGGCCTTGCGTTCTATCTCGGATTCGAGCGCGTTTCCAATCTATTCGATGCGATTCTGGATGCTTTCGTCGCCGTGGCAGTCGCCGCATTTCTCGCCACCGCGATCTTGTTCGTGTTCGGCGTACTCGATCCGCAAGACACGCTGGAAGAATCGATCGGGAGAGTCGCCTTGCAAGGCATTGCCGGCAGCATCGGCGCCTTGCTTGCACAAAGCCAGCTCGGCCAAGCCGAGCGCAAGAGAGACCGTCGGCGCGAGAGCGTCTTCGCCGAATACTTCTACATGGCCGCCGGCGCATTGTTCCTCAGCGCGAACGTAGCGCCAACCGAAGAGGTCGCAGTGATCGCGCATCTGATGGGCCCGTGGCACGCCCTTGCCTTGATCGTCCTTTCGCTCGTCTTGATGCACGCGTTCGTCTACGCGGTCGACTTCAAGGGCCAACACGCTCGCGCCGAGCACGTTTCGCTGCCGCGTGAGTTCATCCGCTTCACCGTCATCGGCTATCTGCTGGCAGCGGCGATCAGCGCGTCGATCTGCTGGTGCCTCGGACGTTTCGACGGCATAGCAGCAACCGAGATCCTCAGCATGACCATCGTGCTCTCGTTTCCCGCCGCAATCGGCGCCGCTGCCGCGCGGCTCGTGCTGTAGCCATGACCGACTCGAAAACCAAGCGCGCTGCGCACGGGCCGCATCCGGAAACGCCGATACTGGAGTGGCTGCTCGGCGGCATCGGTTGTGCGCTCGTCATCGCCTGCATCGCCTTTCTCGTCTATCAGGGCCTGAACGACGGCGACCGGCCCGGACGCCTGGTACCGACCGTGCTCAGCATTGCGACCACTGGCGACGGCTATGTCGTGCGATTCGCCATCCACAACTCGGGAAGCCAAACGCTCGCCAATTTGCACGTCCGTGCTCGCCTGCTCGATAGCGACCGCCGCGAAGTCGAACGTGCGACTGCCGTCTTCGATTACCTCGCCGGCCACTCCTCGCAACAAGGCGGGTTCTATTTCGAGCACGATCCCCGCCGGCTCGAGCTGGAGATCAGGGGGGAGGGGTACCAGAAGCCGTGAGCGGCCGGCCTCGGCCGCTCACAGTGACAGTTGATAGTTGACAGCGAAGAACTCTCACGCCCGTGCGTCGCCGTTGCCAATTAACAACCCTCGGTCCTCGCGCAGCGGATCGCGTACTTCCGTCTCGTTGCAGATTGCCCACGGCTGTTGAGCGGCCGCCTTCGCCTGCTCAGCCTGAGCCCCGCCCGATTCTTTGCGTACCCGGCTCTTCTGGCTGTCAATTGGGGCCGACCTGTACGGAAAGTGGTGGTCGGCCCACCTCCCTTCGCTGTCAACTATCAACTGTCCACTATCAACTGCCGACCATTGGGTTGACTCCGCAAAATCAGTCGCTATTCTCGGGTCATGCTTACGATGATCGCTTTTTGCCGCTGCCTGACCCACGCAGGCCAGCTCATCCAGGGTCGTTCACCCCGAGCGTAGCGTCTCCGCGCTGTTCGCTCGGGGCACCGAGCGAATCGTTTTTCAACTCATTCACTTTAGTTTCGATTGCTTGGTCGCCGTTTTCCGGCTTCAAAGCGCTTTTCCATTCAGGTGCATCATGTCCAAAGTTGAATTGGCACAGTCTGCTCGTCCTCGCATCGTCATCGCAGCGAGCGAACACGCTTTGCTGACGGGACTCGCCGAACGCGCCGTGGAGCGCGATTTGCCGGTCGGCGAATACTTGGTCGAAGAGCTCAGTCGAGCGCAGGTCGTTCCCGATGAGGACTGCGCCGAGAACGTCGTGCGTCTCGGCTCGACGATCACTTATCGCGAGAACTCGACCGGGCGCGAACGCACGGTGACGCTCGTGCTGCCGAAAGATGCGAACATCGATCAGCAGCGCATTTCCGTGCTCACGCCGATCGGTGCTGCACTGCTCGGGATGAGCCCCGGGCAGTCGATCGAATGGCCGACGCCCGGCGGCGACATGGAAATGCTCACCGTCCTGGACGTAAAGAGCCCCGAGCCCCGCCCGGATTCCAACTGATCGACGGAACAAGACAGGGACGTCGGAATTTCAGCTCCGAACGCGTTTGCGTTCGGAGGTGACCCGATGGGTTCGTCATTCGACGCCATCGTAATCGGCGCTGGGCAGGCAGGTCCCCCGCTTGCACAGCGCTTGACCGAAGCAGGCATGTCGGTTGCGTTGATCGAGCGCAAGCTCGTCGGCGGCACGTGCGTGAACACCGGCTGCATCCCGACCAAGGCTCTCGTCGCAAGCGCATATGCGGCGCATCTCGCGCGCCGCGCTGCCGATTACGGCGTCGAGATCGAGGGAACGGTGCGCGTCGATTTCGCGCGCGCCATGCAGCGCGCGCGGGACATCGCCGCGAATGCGCGGGCGAACGTGCGCAAGTGGCTCGATTCGATGCAGAACTGCACGGTCATCGAGGGCCACGCACGATTCGCGGACCGCTCGACCGTACGCGTCGGCGATCAGCGGCTCAGCGCGGAGAGAATATTCCTCAACGTCGGTGCGCGCGCGAAGACCCCGGACATCCCTGGCGTATCCACGGTACCGACGCTGACGAACAGCTCGATTCTCGAGCTGCGCGAGCTGCCGAAGCACTTGGTCGTGATCGGCGGCAGCTACGTGGGACTCGAGTTCGCGCAGATGTTTCGGCGGTTCGGTTCCGAAGTCACGATCGTCGAGCAAGGACCGCGCTTGATTGCGCGCGAAGATCCGGAGATCTCCGAACAGCTCCGCGAGATCCTCGCTCAGGAAGGCATCGCAATTCGGACGAATGCCAAGTGCATCCGTCTTGCAAAGCACGAGCGCGGCATTGCCGTCGGACTCGATTGCGACTCGGGCGAGCCCGAGGTCGTCGGCTCGCACGTACTGCTGGCAGTGGGTCGCACGCCGAACACGGACGATCTTGCGCTCGACAAGGCCGGCGTCCAATTGGACGAGAAGGGTTTCGTCCGCGTGGACGACTCGCTGGCGACGAACGTCCCTGGCATTTGGGCGCTCGGCGAATGCAACGGCCGCGGCGCGTTCACACACACCGCTTACAACGACTATGAGATCGTCGCGGCGAATTTGCTCGATGGCGACAGGCGGCGCGTCAGCGATCGCATCCTCGCTTATGCGTTGTACACGGATCCGCCGCTCGGCCGGGTCGGGATGACGTTAGCGCAGGCACGCAAGAGCGGACGATCGATCCTGGTCGCTACACGACCGATGTCGCGCGTCGGCCGTGCAATCGAGCGAGGCGAAACGCTCGGGACCATGCAGATCATCGTCGATGCACACTCGCACGAGATTCTCGGCGCCGCGATCCTCGGCACGAGCGGCGATGAAGCCATCCATGGCGTGATCGACATGATGAACGCACGGGCGCCGTTCACGACTCTCAAATGGGCCGTGCCGATCCACCCGACCGTTTCCGAGCTCTTGCCGACACTGTTGAGCGAACTGAAGAGCGCGTAACGAACGTCACGCGTTGGGCTCGGCAAGCGCGAAGCGCAAACCCGCCTCTCCTTGGGGAGAGGCGAACTGTGGCGGCTGCGCTCTACCCCTGCTCCGCCGCAGCTTTCAAATCGACCAGACCTTTTTCGAAATCCTTGGCCAGCAGCGTGTCCATGCTGACGAAAACGGTCAGCAGCTTGGAAATGTACGGCATCGGCCCATCCATCGACCAAACGACTTCCGTTCCTTGCGGGTGCGGCGTCAATGCGAAGCGAAGCGTGTTGGACGTCGCCATCGGCTTGAGGAAATCGAGCTTGAATTCGATTGCCTCCTCGCTCTCCGAAAGAACCTCCATACGTCCCTGCCCTGCGCTCGAATTTCCGGACCACTCGTAAACAGCACCCGGCCCGCGTTCCGGTCCGCTGTACGTCCTCTGCATCTGCGGATCGAGATTCTCCCACGGCGACCATGCCCGCCATTGACGGAAATCCGTCACCAGCGCCGCGATCTTCTCGGGCGATGCGGTAATTGTCGTCGACCGCTCGAAATGGAACGTATCCGGCTTCGTCGCCGCGAACGCGAGCACTGCCGCGACGATCACCGCAATGCCGATGACAATTTTCTTGAGCATGACCTTTCCTTCTTGATTGTGGTTGCCTGCAAGTATGAACGCGATTCAAGGACGTTGCAGGGTGGAGAGAACCGACAGAGTCGGGGCTCTTCTTCAGCCTTCAGCCTTCAGTCTTCAGTTCAGCCGTCGCCGATCCCCTCACCGGCACGCTCCGCTCTGCACTGCCTCTCCCAATGGGAGAGGCGTTCTTTGCGCGCCCCCGCGCGCTTCTACCTTCAGCCTTCAGTCTTCAGCCTTCAGTTTTCAGTTTTCAGTCTTCAGCCGTCGCCCTCAGCGAGATGGCGCCGCTCGGGCGTGGATGGCTTGCGATTCTGACGCCTCTCGTTGACGAATCTTGAACTTATCACCGGCTGCGCACACGCGAAACAACTCGGCGCATCGTCCAGCTTCGATCCGATGCGCTTAGAATCGGCGCGACATCGGCGTGGAGTATCGACAATGCATCGAACCCGGTTCGTCGCGAGCGCGCTCGTCCTTGTCATCGCAACGTCCGCCTGCACGCGTGGCCCAGCCATCGATCCGGACGACATCGGCGGCGTCGTCACCGGTGCGAACGGACCCGAAGCGGGCGTATGGGTCATCGCCGAAACCGACGCCTTCGATACGCGCTTCGCACGCATCGTCGTGACCGACGACCGTGGAAGGTTCGTCATTCCCGATCTGCCGAACGCAACGTATTCGGTGTGGGTGCGCGGCTACGGCCTTCGAGATTCCGAGAAGACGCAAGCCAGCCCAGGGCAACGCGTCGACATCGAGGTCTCGCCCGCGCGCGATGCCGCCGAGGCGGCACAGGTTTATCCGGCCGCGTATTGGTACGCGATGATGAAGCTGCCGGAAGAGCACGAAGTTGCGCAGCTCCCCGGCAAGCGCAACGAGTACTTGATGTGGATCAAGAACATGGCGTGCGTCGGCTGCCACCAGATGGGCAATCTCGCGACGCGCACGATCCCCGAAAACCTCGGCGAGTTCGAGTCGTCGCACGAAGCCTGGATTCGCCGCATTCAATCCGGACAGGCCGGCGGACAAATGGCGCGTATCGCACTCGGAATGCTAAGCGGCGTACCGATCCGATATTTCGCCGACTGGACCGATCGCATCGCAGCCGGCGAATTGCCGTCCGCACAACCGAACCGTCCGATGGGACCCGAGCGCAACGTCGTTGCCACCATCCGCGATTGGTCGGATCCGAAAGCGTACCTGCACGATTTGTCCGGCACGGATCGCCGCAATCCAACCGTCAATGCTTACGGCCCGTTGTACGGCGCGCCCGAGCTCAGCACGGATCATTTCCCGATCCTCGATCCCGTGCGTAATACGGCAACGACGTTTCATGCGCCGGTGCGCGACCCCGATACGCCGACGACGAAGAGCGATCCGGTTGTCGCGCCTTCGCCCTACTGGGGCGATGAGCCGATCTGGGACAGCAAGGCGAACGCGCACAATCCGATGCTCGATCACAAGGGACGCGTCTGGTACACGGCACGCATCCGTGGACCCGACAATCCCGATTTCTGCAAAGACGGCTCGCTGCATCCTTCGACGAAGCTGTTTCCGACGCGGCAGACCTCGCGTCATCTAGCGATCTACGAACCGGACACGCAGAAGTACACCTTCATCGACACGTGCTACAGCACGCATCACCTGCAGTTCGCAGAAGACGAGAATCACACGCTGTGGACGAGCGGCGGCGGTCCGGTCGTCGGCTGGTTCAACACGAAGATGTTCGACGAAACCGGAGATGCAGCCGCATCGCAAGGCTGGGCGCCCTTCGTGCTCGACACGAACGGCAACGGCAAGCTCGACGAAGGCTGGACCGAGCCCAACGAGCCCATCGATCCGACGCGCGATGCGCGAATCCCCGGCGGGTTCTATGCCGTCATGCCGAATCCGGCCGACGGCTCGGTGTGGGGCTCGGTCGCGTTTCGTTATCCCGGCGCGTTGCTACGGTTCGATCCGAAAACGCTACTCACGGAAATCTATGCGCCGCCGCTTCCCGGCTACGGCGTGCGCGGCGCGGACATCGATCGCAACGGCGTCGTCTGGGTCTCGCTCGGCAGCGGGCATCTTGGCGAATTCGACCGCCGCAGGTGCAAAGGTCCGCTCAACGGTCCGCAAGCAACCGGCGATCATTGCCCCGAAGGCTGGCGGTTCCATCGACTTCCGGGGCCGAGCTTTCCCGGCGACGGTGACAACAGCGTGGAGTCGAGCTATTACACATGGGTCGACCAACACAACACGCTCGGCCTTGGCGCGAACGTTCCGATCGTGACGGGCAACCTGTTCGATGGCGTGCACGCATTCGTCGACGGGAAATTCGTGACGCTCCGCATTCCCTACCCGCTCGGCTTCTATACGAAGGGATTCGAAGGACGCATCGACGATCCGAACGCCGGCTGGAAAGGCCGCGGTTTGTGGGTGCCGAGCGGCGATCGCACGCCCTGGCACAAGGAAGGCGGACAAGGCACGAAACCGCTCGTCGTGCATTTCCAGATGCGTAGCTCGCCGCTCGACAAGTAATGAGTCGCGATTCGTGATTGGTCGGCGCACGAACTTTTTCAGCGTATCGAACGTTTCCGCGAGTGGCGAGCACCTCGCCTCCGACGCTGGAGGTAGCGCCCATGAACGGTCGGAACGTAAAAATCGGCGACTGGTACTTGGATCGCGACCAGCACGATTTCCTCTTGGTCATCGGCGTCGATGAAGAAGAAGGATTCATCGACGTCCGCGACGAATCGACGAAATCGATTTCGGCGAGTGGGAGATGAAGGACCTCGTACTCTGCAGCACCCCGCGCGAATGGAAGAACGCGGAAGACGACGAAGTCGATGAGCTGGACGGCGAGTGACTGCAGGCCGCGGACTACAGGCGACGTCGTGCGCTCAGCGCACTTCCTCCAACCCGCCGACCACGCCTTTCGGCGACATCAGCACTTGCCAAAGTTGAATGCGGCGTGCGCGGAATGAAGCGGCGGACGAAAGCAGATAGAACTCCCACATCCGCTTGAATCGTTCGCCGTAGCGCTCGGCGATTTCCGGCCAGCCGGCACGGAAGCGCTCGTACCACGCGAGCAGCGTGCGGTCGTAGTACGGACCGAAGCTGTGCCAATCCTCGATGACGAACAATCCTTCGACCGCCTCGGCAATCTGCGCCATCGAAGGCAGCATCGAGTTCGGGAAGATGTATTTCTCGATCCACGGATCGTTCGCGCGCTCGGACGTGTTGCTGCCGATCGTGTGCAGCAGCATCAAGCCGTCTTCCGCGAGCAACCGGCGTGCATGCTCGAAATACGTGCGATAGTTGCGCAAGCCGACGTGCTCGAACATGCCGATCGAGAAAATCCGATCGAAACGTCCTTGCAGCTCGCGATAGTCCTGCAGGAGGATGTCCACCGGCAGGCCTTTGCAGCGCTCCCGCGCAGTCTCTGCCTGATTCTTCGAAACCGTCACTCCGGTGACGCTCACCCCATATCGTTCTGCTGCGAACTGCGCCGCACCGCCCCAGCCGCAGCCGATATCGAGCACGCGCATCCCGGGCTCGAGCCGCAGCTTTCGGCACACCAGATCGAGTTTCGCTTCCTGCGCAGCATCGAGATCCTGCGCATCCTTCCAATACGCACAGCTATAGATCATGCGCGAATCGAGCATGCGCTGATAAAGATCGTCGCCGATATCGTAGTGCTGCTGCCCTACTTTGAAGGCGCGCGACCGGGACTGCGGGTTGATGATGTAGGTCTGCAATGCCGACGCGAACCTCAAAAGTTTGGGCAGGCGTTCTTCCGCAGCCGCGCGAAACACGCGATACAGCATCTGGTCGAGACGTTCGCAGTCCCACTGGCCTTCCATGTAGGCCTCGCCGACGCCGAGCGAACCGGTCGTCAGCACCCGACGGAAGAAACTCGGATCGCGGACTTTGATATCCCAGGGATTGGGTCCGTCCAGCGCAACCTGCGTTCCTTCCAAGAGAGATTCGATAGCAGAGCGTGCAGCGGACATAGCGAACGATGCGACGGAAGGGAAACCCGAAAGAAACCCTCGCCACTTAGCGAGAGCTTGTCAAGATGGGGTGAAACGCATCGCCCCGCGCACCTCTCAGGCGACGCTCAACCGCCGCTTAGACCGAGCCGGGGACTGCTTGGCGGGATGCTCGCCCGCATTCGATTCGGGCCGCTTGCCGGTCCGTATCCACTCGTCCAGCAATTCGATCTTGCGGTCGAGCATCTTCAAGGCGGATGTCCACTCGGCAATCTGTTTGCCCTAGGCTGCAGGCTGTGGGCTGGAGGCTGTAGTGATCACGCGCGCTTCGCGAGCCTCCCCTCACCGGCACGCTTCGCTCGGCCTGCCTCTCACCAGAGGAGAGGCGAGCTTGGCGCGCGTTGTTGCGCGCCCGGCCGTAGCTCGTAGCCGTCGTCTATCTCAAACAATCTTCCAACGCCGCCGCCAAGGCGTGCGGTTCGACGGGTTTGCCAAGCACGTGTCGCACACCGACCGCAGCAAGATCTTCCGCATCGATCCGATCGCCGAATCCGGTATAGAGAATGACCGGGAGATCCGCGCGCAATGCACGCACGGCGCGAGCGAGGTCCAGACCGCTCATGTTCGGCATCGCCTGATCGGTGACGATCAGATCGAAATGCGTAGGTTGTCGAGTCACGAGCTGCAATCCTGCAGCGGGGTCGTCGACGAAGGTCGCGTTCGCACCCCAATTGGTGAGCAGCTCGCGCATGAACTCGCCGACACTCGTTTCGTCGTCGACGATGAGAATGTTGCCGGCGACCTTCGGCGCCGCAAACCGCTTGCGATTTTCTCGCGATGTATGCGCCTGCATGTGCTCGGCCGAAGGCAGCAGCACCCGAAATGTCGTTCCGGCGCCGACTGTCGAAGTCACGACGACATGGCCTCGATGGTCGTGCACGATGCCGTGCACGGTCGCAAGCCCCATGCCCATGCCCTTGCCGAGCGCTTTCGTCGAAAAGAACGGCTCGAAAATGCGCTCGAGAACTTCGGGCGGGATGCCGCAGCCTTTGTCCTCGACCCTGATCTCCACGAGCTTCTCGTCGAACGCCTGCCGACAGGCCGTGCACACGCCTCGCATGTGCGTCGCTGCATGAAGCGACAGGCGGATCGAGCCCGCGCCGCCGAGCGCATCGCGAGCGTTCAAGCACAAGTTGGAAATGACGCGCTCGATCTGCAGTGGATCGGCGTTGACGATCGGCGATTCGCCCTCGGGCGCGAACTCGACTTCGATCGAAGCCGGCAGCGAAGCCCTCAACAACGTGAGCGCGCGGCCGGCAAGCACCCGCAAATCGACCGGATGCGTCGCGCCCTTTTGGCCGCGGCTGAACATGAGCATCTGCTGCACCAGATCGCGTGCGCGCGTGCAGGATTCGTGAGCCTTTTCGAGATAGCCCGCGAGCCGCTCGTCCGCGAGCACTTCGCTGCGCTCGAGCGACAGCACGACATAGCCCATGATGCTCGCAAGCAGATTGTTGAAGTCGTGCGCGATGCCGCCGGTGAGCTGACCGAGCGCCTCCATCTTCTGCGCCTGGCGCAATTGCGTCTCCAATTCGGCGCGACGTGCCTCGGCCCGCTTCGTTTCCGTGAGATCGCGCAAGTAGCCGATGAAGACTTTGCCGTTCGATCCTTCGGCGACACCCACCGCGAGCTCTGCCGGAAACTCGGTGCCATCACCGCGCAACGCATGAATCTCGATGCGTCTGCCGAGATAGGGTCCGTGTCCGGTTTTCAGATAATTGCGCAGCCCGCGTTCGTGCGCTTCTCGGTACCGCTCCGGAATGAGCACCTGCGATAGCGGCTTGCCGATCACCTGCGCCTGCGTGAGCCCGAAGCAGGCCTCGGCCGCTGGATTGAAGCTGAGAATCGCGCCGTTCTCGTCCATCGTGACGATGCAGTCGAGCGCGGCATCGACTGTCGCACGCAGCAGATCTTCGCTACGCCGAACCTCTTCGAGCGCGAGCTTGCGCTCCGTGATCTCGCGCGTGAACGCGAGCACGCGCATCGCACCGCCGATGCGCGCAGCGCGCAAATACACCTCATCCCAATGGAGACTCCCGTCCTTGTTCTTGCGCCGCCATTCGAAACGATGCGAGCCGTGCGCCTTGGCGCGCTCGATGTGTGCGACCGCGTCCGCCAGCGTATACGGCGGCTCGCCCAAGCTGATCTCGGACACATCAATGGATAAGAGCTCTTCGCGCGTGTAGCCGTAGGCCGCGCACGCCTTCGGATTGACATCGATGAATGCGCCCGTGTCCCAGTCGTGCACGAAGATCGCGTCTTCGCTCGCATCGAAGATTTCTCGGTAGCTCGCCTCGGAAGCTCGCAGACGCGCATCGGCTTGCATGCGCTCGAGCTCGGCGGACGCACGTACGGCGAAGATCTTCAGTACGGATTCGACGAGCTCCGGCTCCACGAGAGGATTGCTCGACAATACGGACATTACGCCCAGAGCTCGGCCCGACGAATCGTTGAGCGGATAACCTGCATAGCTGACGACACCGAGATCGGAGAACGGCGCACCGATCTTGAACCGGTCGCCGAGCTGATCCGGATAAATCCGGAATCCCGAACCGATGACGGTTTCGCACGCCGAGCCGGACAGCGGATACGCGAACGGCTCCAGTGCCTTGTCACGGGCGACGAAGGCAAGCATACGCAGTTCGGAACCATCGTCTTCGAGCGCCGCAACGAACGCGCATTCGACTTGGAGAATGCGTGCGAGATACCGCGCCAAGACGACGAACAACGACTCGCCTTGAGCGCTCGACACCGCGAGCGCAGCGCTGCCCAATGCAGCTTCGATCCGCTTGCGCGCGGTAATGTCGGTGGCTAGCCCGCACACCGCGTACGGCTCGCCCTGCTCGTTGAAGAGCGGAAACTTCGAGGTCAAGTAGGTGCGTGTGCCTTGCACGAACTGGCCGGTTTCCTCGAACTCGAGCGGCCGGCCTTCGAGCATCACGCGCAGGTCGTTCTTGCGAAACAGCGCGGCCATCGTGGGCCCGAATATTTCCGCATCGGTGTGCCCGACGATCTGGTCGGCACGGGCGCCGACGAGCCGCTCGAACTCGCGGCTGACCCACAAGTAACGACCGTCGCGATCCTTCGCGAAAATCGCCGACGGTGCATGCTCTAACAACTGCCGGAAACGCGCTTCGCTTTCGCGCAGCGCGCGTTCGGCCGTCTCCTGGGTTGCCGCAAGCTCGCTGAAGTTCATACGCCGGACCGAGTCTGGGATGACTCGCAGTATAGGCAGCCGGACGCGAGCGGTGCGCAGCTGTTACATGACTGAAACAAAATTCCCGCGTTCGCGGCCGGAATCCATGGCCGGCAGTTGGCGGATCAACCGGATGCGGCCCTTCCAGGCACGAACATGTAGCCGACGCCGCGTACCGTACGGATCGCCTGCGGATTCTCCGGATCGATCTCGACCTTGCGGCGCAGACGCGCAATGCGGATGTCGATCGAGCGGTCGAACGGCTCCCATTCGCGATTCTTGGTGAGGGTCAGAATCCGATCTCGCGACAGCGCCTTGCCCGGATTCTCGATGAAGACCTTCAGCAGGTCGAACTCCATGCTGGTGAGCAGCACTTCCTGCCCTTCGGCATCGAACAACTGATGAGAATCCAGATCCACGAAGCACTTACCGACCGCTACGCGCTCAGTGCCGCTCGCCACCGGTGCGCCGCTCGGTTTCGCCTGAATTCGCCGCAGCACGCTCTTGATACGGGCGAGCAGCTCGCGCGGGTCGAACGGCTTCGCAACATAATCGTCGGCACCCACTTCGAGCCCGACGATGCGGTCGATCACTTCGCCCGACCCCGTGACCATGATGATGCCGAGGTCGTAGCGTTCACGGAGGTAGCGTGCAAGCGTGAGCCCGTCTTCGCCGGGCATTCGGATATCGAGCAGCACGATGTCGGGGAGCTCGCGCTCGATCTCGACCCGCATTTGAGCGCCGTCGACGGCCTCGCGAACATTCAGCCCATGCGTGCGAAGGTATTCGGCGAGCATTTCTCGCGCGGATCGATCGTCGTCGACGATCAGCACACGGGCGCTCTGCGTCATGACTGCCCCAGGAAATTGTAGTTTTTCGCAGTATAACCGCTCGCGCACGACGCTGTTACGAACGGATACAAAAAGGCATCGAGCCGACATTTCCGCGAAACATGGGCCACTTAACGTGTCGCCCATCGAACAGTCGCAGGAGATTCGGCCATGCAAACTTGTCCCATCAGTCCGCTCGGTTTGGACGTCGAGTACCTTCGCGAGCGCGTGCGCGAGACCTACGACCGCGTCGCACGCGAGCCGCAAGGCGACTTCCATTTTCATCGCGGTCTCGACTACGCCGTCGAGTATCTCCGCTACGACCGCGAAGCGCTTGCTGCACTGCCGCCGCTCGCAACGTCGCGATTCGCCGGTGTCGGCAACCCGCTGCGTCTCGCGGAAATCCGTCCCGGCAGCACCGTTCTGGATCATGCGTGCGGCGCGGGCATGGATCTGCTGCTCGCCGCCAAGCTCGTCGGCCCCACGGGGCGCGCAATCGGCGTCGATGCCACGCCTGCGATGCGCGAGTGCGCGATCAAGGCGGCAGAGCAAGCCGGTCTCGACAATGTCACCGTCCACGAAGGCTATTTCGAGAGGCTGCCCGTCGAAGACGCCAGCGTCGATTACGTGATCTCGAACGGCGTCATCAATCTCGCGCCGGACAAGACCAAGGTCTTCCGGGAAATCGTGCGTGTGTTGCGGCCCGGCGGACGCTTGTTGATGGCCGACGTGATCGTCGACCGCGACCTGTCGCCCGCTGTGCGCACCAATGCCGACCTGTGGGCCGCATGCGTCGGCGGCGCAATGACCCGCATCGACGTGCTGCGATACGCAGCCCTGGTTGGCTTGGTCGGCGGCACGTTCGGCGAGTGCTTCGACTGCTTCAAGAACACCGTCGTACCGCAACGCTTCCGCAACAAGCTCGACGTGTACGGCGCGAACTTCACGGCAGTCAAGCCGCGTGGGTCCTCGATCGGGCTTTTTCTCTGATTCCGCCAGCCACTCGTAAGGAGACGACCATGCTTCGCAAGTTCATCATCGAGCGAGAGCTTCCGGGCATCGGCACGCAACAGCCCGAGGCCTTGTGCGCCGCCGCGCAGCACTCGAACAACGTGCTCGACAGCATCGGCACGGGCATTCAATGGGTGCACTCGTACGTCGCGAACGACAAGACGTACTGCGTGTACCTCGCGCGCGATGAGGCCTTGATCCGCCGTCACGCGGAGGAGTCGGGCTTTCCGGCGAACAAGATCATCGAGATCCGCTCGATGCTCGATCCGACGATGGCGCCCGCTTGATCGGGCGTCCATCGACGTGCAAGACCAAGGGAGACGATCATGCAAGAAGCTACTGCCCTTCACTACATCGAACCCGTCGAAGTGGCGGAATCCGATGCCAAGCAATACGCGCGTTGCGTCAAAGCGTCGAAGCGAGTCCGCTGGGACATCGACAAGGACGTGATTCGCGGCCGCACGTTCGACTTCGATCGGACGTTCCTGCCGACAGGCCTGTCGAAAGTGGACGAGCTCGAATTCCTCGACGCAAGCCAGCGCCGCTTGTTGAGCCAAGTACAAGGACGTTCGTACGCATACCTCTTCGGGCTCGTCGAGCGCTTCATCGGTGCGAAGGTGCTGCAGCTCTCCGGCCAGCACTGGCTCGGCGATCAGGTCGCGCTCGAAGCGCTCGTGCGTTTCTCCGACGAGGAGATCAAGCATCAGGAGCTGTTCCGCCGGCTCGAAGCGCTGATGGACGAGCGCATGGCACCGGGCTATCGAATGGTGGCGGACCCGAATGCGGTCGCGCGCGCAGTGCTCGGCAAGCGCACGTGGGCTGTGCTCGCGCTCATCTGCCACATCGAGCTCTTCGTGCAGAAACATTTCGAGGAAAGCATCGCGCCGGAAGAGAACATCTGCCCGCTGTGGAAGGACGTGTTCTTCTACCATTGGAAAGAGGAATGTCAGCACGCGGTGCTCGATGAGCTCGAGTGGAAGGCCGAGAATGCCCGCATCGACGATGCCGAACGCGATCGCGCCGTGGACGATCTCATCGATCTCGTTGCCGCCGTGGACGGCATTCTCCAGGCGCAGTCCGCCAGCGACGTCGACTATTTCATCGCGGCGAGCGGTGCTTCGTTCGATGCCGAGCAGCAGCAACGGCTGCGCGAAGGCGTACTGCGCGCGTATCGCTGGCAGTACATCGTCTCGGGCGTGCAGCACCCTCGTTTCAGCAAGCTGCTCTCGTCCATGACCACGACCGAGCAATTGGAGCGCATCGTCAAGGCATTGACGCCGATCCTTCAGGGATGATCCGTACGGGTTCGGCGGGCTCCGCCGGACCCGATCACTCTCGTCGCCGGAATTCGACTCGCAAGCTCGCGGTCGCTCCCGCACAATTCATCGCGTGAGCTACCGCGGATTCATTCTCCAAACCACGTATCGGGTTCAGGCCGGCGCCGACGGCGGCCGCGTACCGGTCATACATATATATGGGCGTCTGGAAGACGGCCGCGCCTTCCTGGTCCGGGACGACCGGCAACGTCCTCACTTCTATATACGCGCGGCCGATGTCGAGCGCGCCCGAGCGCTGCGCACGCCGGTGCCGATTCCGACCGATAAGCGCACCTTTGCCGGCGAACCGGTCTGCCGCATCGAAACCATCGAGCCTGGCGACGTTCCGGCGATTCGCGACCGCCTGCACGCGGCGGGCATCGATACTTACGAAGCCGACGTGCGCTTCGCAGTCCGTTATTTGATCGAACGCAGTATCAAAGGCGGCTGCGAGATCGAAGGCGAACCGACCGAAAGCCCGCGCGGCTTGCTCGTGTTCGAGAATCCGACGCTTCGTCCGGCCTCCGTCAAGGTCGAGCCGCGCGTGTTCGCGTTCGACATCGAAACCGACGACGACCGGCTGCTTGCGATCTCGATGTTCGCGCCGGACCTCGACGAAGTGCTCATCGTCGACGACAAGAATCGCCCGATGCCCGAAAAGGCGACGCGCTGCGAATCCGAATACGCCGCGCTGCAAGCGTTCTGCGAGCGCATCGCGAAATGGGACCCGGACGTCATCACCGGCTGGAACACGATCGATTTCGATTTCGCGATGCTGCAGAAGATCGCCGCACGCGTGCGACATCCGTTCGAGTTCGGCCGCGACTCGGGCGCGTTGAGGCTTCGCAAACCGGAAGGCTATTTCGGCAGCGGGCAGGCGAGCATTCCCGGCCGGCTCGTGCTCGACGGCATCGACCTGCTGCGCGGTGCATTCGTGCGCATGGAGGATTACTCGCTCGATGCCGTCGCCCGCAAAGTGCTCGGCGAAGGCAAGGCCGTGCACGGCGATGTGCGCGACCGGCTCGGCGAGATCCTGCACAACTACGCGCACGATCTGCCCGCTTTCGCACTCTACGCCCGTACCGATGCACGGCTGGCATATCAGATCGTCGAAAAGCTCGATCTCGTGCGCCTGGCATTCGCGCGCAGCGAGCTCGCCGGCATGACACCGGATCGTGTCGCAGCGAGCATCGCCTCGTTCGATTTCGTGTACTTGAGCGAGCTCGAACGCAAACGCCTCGTCGCACCTTCGGTCCGCGGCGACGACTCTCGCGTTCATCTCGCGCAGCAAGGCGGGTACGTACTCGAGCCGACCGCGGGCTTGCATCGCAATGTCTGGGTGTTCGATTTCAAGAGCCTGTACCCGAGCGTCATCCGCACGTTCAACATCGATCCGCTGTCGTACGTCGAGAATCCGAGTCCCGACGAAGATCTGATCGAGACGCCCGGCGGCAAATTCCGCCGCGAGCCCGCCATCCTGCCGCGACTGCTCGACGAGTTGTTCCCGCGGCGCGAAGCCGCGAAGAAAGCAGGCGACGATGTCGCCTCGAACGCCATCAAGATCCTCATGAACTCGTTCTACGGCGTGCTCGGTACGCCCGCGTGCCGCTTCCACAACCCCGCGCTCGCGAACTCGATCACCGGCATGGGCCGCGAAGTACTGCTCTGGTCGAAGCGCTGGTTCGAATCGAAGGGCTTCACGGTGCTGTACGGCGACACGGACAGTTTGTTCGTGCGCTCGGGCCGCGACGACCCCGAGCGAGCGCGGGACGAAGGCATCGAGCTCGCGCGCCAACTGACCGCCGATCTGGCGAACTACATCCAGCAGCGTTGGCGCGTGACCAGCCGGCTCGAGCTCAAGTACGAAAAGCTCTATCTGCGCCTGTTCCTGTCGCGCGCTCGTCATAGCGGACGCGGCGCGAGCAAGCGATATGCGGGGCTCAAGCAGGGCAAGGACGGCCAGCACACTGTCGAATTCGTCGGCATGGAAGTCGTTCGCAGCGACTGGACGGCGCTCGCCAAAGAAGTGCAACGCGAGCTCTATCAGCGCCTCTTCACCGACCAACCCGTCGACACCTATCTCGCCGACATCGTCAAAAAGGTGCGCAGCGGCAAGCTCGATGACCTGCTCGTCTATCGCAAGAATTTACGCAAGGATGCCGACGAGTACACCGCGACGACACCTCCGCACGTCGCCGCCGCACGCAAGTCGAACGCCGCCACCGGCCGCTCGATTAGTTACGTCATGACGACAAACGGTCCCGAGCCCATCGACAATGTGCAAAGCCCGCTCGATCGAGAGCACTACGTCGTCAGACAAGTAAAGCCGGTCGCCGAACCCATCCTCGACACGCTCGGTTTGAACTTCGAGCAAGTCATTGGCGATGAACGGCAGATGGATCTGCTTCTGTAGTGACTCGTGACTCGATCGCGATTCGTATGTGGTGAACGGTGAGTCGTGAGTGGTCGGGCGCGCAGCACCCCTTCCCCTTTTCCCTTTTCCCTTTTCCCTTTTCCCTTTTACCTTCCCTTTCCTTCCCTCCGAATCGGCCACAAACTAAACATTCGGCAAGAATGAAGAACTCATAATGCAAGTAACTCGGCAAGTTCGTTGACACTCGCGCGGACGATGCCTACGCTCATTATCAGGAAAAACCCGATTGCCGAAGACCGCCACTCAGAGCAGCCGTCCTTGAAGCAATCGACCCTAGCCGCCCTTTCCCTGCGGTGATTCACAAGCTGGTTGAGACGAACGCGGCGCCACGCATGTGGCCCTTCCGCGCGTCGACGACCATTGAAGTAGGAACGTATGCCCGAGAGTCGGGGAAACGCGCCCAGCAAACGCAAAACGGTATTGCTCGTCGACAAGGATCGGACACGAATCACCGAACTACGTGCCGCGTTGGAGCGAGCCGATTTGCCGGTGCTCGAGGCGCACAACGCAGGGGACGCTCTCGCATTGGCGGAAACGCAGAGCGTCGGTTTGGCCGTGCTGTGTCACAACGGCGACTTCGATCGAGCGTTGGCGCTCGCCACCGAGCTCTACTCGCGCCATCACATCCATTCCGCGTTCTTGTCGTTGCACGATGCAGGACCTGCACCGCAGGACGTCGCGGCCGCAGGGGCCATCGGCTACTTACCGAAGTCCGTCGGGAGCTGCGATTTCGCGCGTGCCGTGCACGCGATGATCTCCCGCGCCGAAGAGCTCACGCAGCTACGCATCAACGAGGAGCGCATGCGCGCCGCGCTGTTGGCAGAGCGGGATATCAATACGGCCATCGGCATCGTGATGGAGCGGCTGCAGCTGTCGCGCGAGGCCGCCTTCAATCACTTGCGCGCCTATGCACGTTCGCATCGCATGCGCATCGTCGACGTGTCGCGCGCGCTGTTCGGTACGACGCCGGAGTGCGCCCGAATCACGGCCGAGCTCATGAGCAGCGCGCCGCGCACGAAGACCGAGAGCGAACCGAACGAGTCTTGATCGGCTCGTTCAGGCGGCTCGCTGCTGCAATTCCTGGCGCGACTCGGTGTCGCCCTCGCTCCCGTGCATCTCGACGGCGGGAACGGCCGAAGCCGATTCCCGCATTTCGAACGCTGCGATGGCTTCCAGCATGCGTCCTGCCTGGAATCGCAGCTCGCGCGCAACATCGATCAATTGCTCCGCCAGCGCCGAGTCTCGTTGCGTGACCGCATCCATATCGGAAACTGCACGTGTGACCTGCTCGATACCGGCCGACTGCCCTTGATTTGCAGTCATGATGTCGGTGACCAGGCTCGTGACGAGCCGAACCGACTTCACGACCGATTCCATCGTTTCGTCGGCTCGCTGCACCAACTGCACGCCGTCGTCCACTTTCTGGAGCGAATCTTCGATCAGCGTCTTGATCTCCTTGGCAGCATTGGCCGATCGCTGCGCTAGCGCACGCACTTCCTGGGCGACGACAGCGAATCCTCGGCCGGACTCGCCCGCACGTGCAGCCTCCACGGCGGCATTCAAGGCGAGCAAATTCGTCTGAAACGTGATCTCCTGCATCAGCGAGACGATGTCCGACATCCTGCGGGATGCATCGGCAATGTTGCCCATGCGGGCGACAACCTCCTGCACGACCTCGCGGCCGCGCCCGGTGACTTTGAACGCCTCGCCGCTCAGCACGTTGGCCTGCTGCGCATTCGCCGAGTTCTGCTGCACAGCAGATGACAACTCTTCCATGGACGCGGCGACTTCCTCGAGGCTTGCCGAATTCGCCTGCGTGCGCCGCGACAGCTCGACATTCGCCTGCTCGATCTGTTGCGCACCGTGCAACGCGCGTTCGATGCCGATACGCGTGTCGCGCAATACGCCGATGAGCTTCGCGTTCATTTGATTCAGCACGCGCATGAAACGGTCGATGTCGCGCTCGCGCGCGGAAGCGAAGCTGGAACGCAAGTCGCCGGACAGAATGCGAATCGCAATGTCCTTGGCCTGCCGGATCGGATGAATGATGCGGGTCACATAGTAGATCCAGCCGGCCAAGCTGAGCGCCGCGCCGACGGCGGCGAAAATCGGACCGAAACCACGGATGGCGGACGCTTCCGGCGCAAGCGATGCCAACATCTGCGCACTCGAGGCTGCGAGCAACGTGCCGAAGACGAGTGCCGTTCGAGCGATGCTCGAGTCGTTGATCGCACGAATCGAACGCTGCAGCCAGCGGGCGTCGATAGCCTCGCCTTGCACGAGGCGCACATGCTTCGCCGTGCCCTGGCGCATCTTGCGATACAGATCGTCGGCGAACCGAACCTCCTCACGCGTCGGCCGTACGCGCACGGACATGTAGCCGACGATCTTTCCATCTTCGACGATGGGCGTGACGTTCGCGCGCACCCAGTAGAAGCCGCCGTCCTTGCGGCGATTCTTGACCAAGCCGGTCCAAGGCAGGCCAGATCGGATCGTCTTCCACAGATCTGCAAACGCTTCGGGCGGCATGTCGGGATGACGAACGATGTTCTGCGGCTCGCCCAGACATTCTTCTAGGCTGAAACCGCTGCTCGTCAGAAAGGCTTGGTTCGCGTACGTGATCCGCCCGCCGACATCCGTGCGCGTGATGATCACCTCGCCGTCAGGGAGGACGTATTCCTCGTTCGTGACTGGCCCGTTGTAACGCATCGCTGCTTCCTCGCATGACAAATCACCGGAACACGATGAACCTGTCGGCGGGGAGAGGGCCGCACAGCTCTGCCAGGGAGTGGCAGAGAGAACCGCCTGTTGTTCAGTCAGCAGTTCTCCTCCGTATCTATCGGCGGGAATTCCCTATTCTTGAGACGGGCGAGCGCGGAGTCCCAAATTGGAACTGTTGACGTGTCCTCAGCCCGACAGGCAGCACCGCAATGAGAAGTCGATCAACTCCGAGCGCCCCAGAGCGGGGCGCTTGCCGCCCAACGGCGGGCGCCCCGACAGATACTTGACTCAGTCAAGTATCCGCTTTTACCCTTTGGCTCGAGGCCCAGGAAACGCATCCCATGACGTTCTCGCCTGCCAAAGAACACGTCGACGCGGTGCGAAGCTTCAACCGCTTCTACACGCGACAGATCGGTGTATTGAATGAGAGCCTGCTCGACAGCGCGTTCACGCTGACGCAGGCGCGCGTGCTGTTCGAGCTTGCACAGCGCACGCAAGCGACCGCCAAAGAGATCGGCGATGCGCTCGAGCTCGACGCCGGTTACTTGAGCCGGATCCTTGCCGGCTTCGAGAAGCGGCGACTGATCGTCCGCGAGCGCTCGAAAGAGGACTCGCGCCGCGCCGTCATCTCCCTAACCGCGCTCGGGCGCAAGACCTTCAAACAACTGGACAGCAGCTCGCATCGCGCGACCGCGCAGATGTTGGAGAACCTGCGCGACAGCGACAGACAAAGACTGCTCGCGTGCTTGCGCGAGGTTCGTCGAACGCTCGAATCGAAAGACGCGCCTTCAGGCGAGATCGTTCTACGCGGCCCTCGCCCAGGCGATATCGGCTGGGCCATCGAGCGCCACGGTGCACTCTACGCACAGGAGTACGGCTGGAGCATCGAATTCGATGCGCTCGTCGCCACGCTGTTCGCGAACTTCGCGACGAAACACGACCCGAGCTGCGAGCGGATGTGGATCGCCGAGCTCGACGGCGAACGCGTCGGCTGCGTCTTCGTCGTTCGAAACGCCGAGGATCCGACCGCCGCGCAACTGCGCTGCCTGCTCGTCGACCCGAAGGCCCGCGGCAAAGGCGTCGGCCGCCGCCTCGTGCAAGAGTGCATCTCGTTCGCCAAAGCCGCCGGCTACAAGAAAATGGTGCTCTGGACGAACGACATCCTGGTCAGCGCCCGCAAGATCTACGAAGCCGAAGGCTTCCGACTCGTCAGCGAGAACCGCCATCAGAGCTTCGGAAAGGATCTCGTGGGGCAGATTTGGGAGCGGGAGTTGTAACGCGGATCGCGGCTAGCGACCGCCGGACACGTCGATGAACGTTCCGGTGACGAATGAGGCCTCGTCCGATAGCAGCCAAAGGATGGCTCGCGCAACTTCTTCGGGTTCACCACCGCGCTGCATAGGCAGCGATGCTTTCAGCCGATCAACGCGACCTGGCTCGCCGCCGCTTGCGTGCATGTCGGTGTAGATGAGACCCGGACGAACGGCGTTGACGCGGATGCCTTCGGCGGCGACCTCCTTCGCGAGCCCGACGGTAAAGGTGTCAATAGCGCCTTTCGAAGCGGCGTAGTCGACATATTCGTTCGGCGAACCGAGCCGCGCGGCCATCGAGGAAACATTCACGATCGCCCCGCCGCTTCCGCCGTGCTTCGTCGACATGCGCTTGACGGCTTCGCGCGCGCAAAGCATTGCGCCGATAACGTTCGTCGCAAACACGCGCTGTATTCGCTCCGCGCTCATCTCTTCGACGCGCATCTGGCGTTCGAGAATTCCGGCGTTGTTGACGAGGGCGCTCAGCGGGCCGATTTTGCGGTCGAGCGTTTCGAAGAGACGGAGGACGTCGGATTCGAGGGAGACGTCGGCCTGAGTGGCGAACGCGCTTCCCCCGTTGGCCTTGATCTGCGCGACGACTTCGTTTGCGGCACGCGCGTCGGAACGGTAGTTCACGCAGACGTGATAGCCGCGAGCTGCGGCAATGCGGGCCGTCGCGGCGCCGATCCCACGGCTGGCACCGGTAATGAGGACTGCCTTGGACATAGACGAATCGTCACCCCAGCGAAGGCGGGGGTCCAGAGACAGTTCGCGGCCGTCGTTGCAGATACACCGTCGCGACGACGTTCATCGCGCGGTCAGACTCCCCTTCGAACCCGGTGGTCAGGGGTTCGAATTTTCTCCGGCCGCGTTTGCTTTGGCGGCAGCCACGAACTTCTGTATCTCGGATGAAACTCGCGGAGTTTGCAATCAAGGAGTAAACTGCACGCCCCCGCGCGGCCGTAGCTCAGTTGGATAGAGTACCTGGCTTCGAACCAGGTGGTCGGGGGTTCGAATCCCTCCGGCCGCGCCAGTGAATAACGGAAAAGGCTCCACACGTTGGAGCCTTTTTCGTTTCACTCGCTCTCGGCCTGGGGGTCACAACCCACCGGCGAACGGAGTGGTCGGGGGTTCGACAAAAATCACATGGATGTGATTTTTGGACAGCGATAGCTGGCGCGAACGCGCGCCGGTCCACGGATGGACCAGGCGCAATCCCGAACCACACCCGATTCACCGTGAGCACAAGCACTTGTGAAGCGCGCATTCATACCCGAAGTTACTTCGTAGTATATTACGGTGTACAATATTAGCTAAAACGCTCGCCTTCTATATCAGGGGGATTCAATGAAAGCTCGAAAGAAACGCGGTAGAGGTCGTCCTCCTATCTCGGATGAGCCAGGACGACGATTTCAGGTTCATCTTCCACCGCGGGTGGCAAAGATCCTGAAAAAGCATGGAAAGGGATCGATTTCGGCAGGTATCCGTTGGACGCATAACATCATGCGCGAGCTGAACAAAGAGCAGATTCTCGCCAACGAGAGGCGGATAGCAAAGCTAGAGTCCCTAAAGACGAGTGCAGCAATGCAAGAAGCGCTACGCTTGCGACGTACCAACGAAGAGTTGAGGTCATTAGTTCGGCAGGACGAAACTTGGGAACGTCGACAGAAGGCGTTATTGGCTGTGCATTCGCAATTTCTGCCGCATGGCAACGGGCAGCCGACGATGGAGGCTTTGGACGAACTTGAGGCAGCCGATGCGGAATGGAGGGCGGCACAGGCGGAAGCAGATCGCATCCTTCAAGAGATTCAAGAGAGGCGACGGTAGGCCATCCTGTCGCCTTGAAGAACTCGATTCGTCACGAGCATGGGGGGAGCCCCACAAACCGACAGGATTGCCACCTCTCGCGCAGAAGAACGCATCATTTGCAGGCGGTGTTACATCCACTGTTGAGGATCGTCGAGGCTGCGCATATCAGAAAGCACCTGCAGACAAACGCCCAAGCAGACCTGTGCGAGCGCGCTGATCGAATCGGAAAGACTGACCCGGTTACGGACCTCAAGCCGACGAACGATCTTCCGCCTTAGCGTCGGCTCTTCGACTCAGGTACTCAAGTCTCCACTCCTTCATAAATAATGTCGCCGAGTACGGCAGCGCTGAAGCGGTGATCGCCTCACAGATTTCATGCATAACTGGAGGGTCCGGTCGGTTTGTGCCCCGCCGGTTTGATATCACATCAGCAACGACGAGTGCATGCGGTGCCCGGCTCTCACCCCGCCAACCCCGCCATCCAGTTCGTGAATTCAATCCATTGCGGAGTGTTCAGCACCGCGCGACGCACGATCTGCACGATCAATAGAAACACGAGGCCGCCCACGTAGACCGGATGAATGCGTCCGTGTTTTCGGGCATCGAGCGCGATGACGATCAGCAGCAGGACATCCACAAAGATTGCGCCCAAGAGCGTGCGCAGCGGATGGCCGATCGACGGCACGAGCATGATGATGCGAGCGATCGCCGCCTGCAGAATCGAAAACATCGCGAGCACGATGTAACGCTTGTGGCGTTCCGGTCTGGCGAGGTTGGCAACGGCCAGGCCGATGAACGTGCTGAACATGAGCATCGCGCCGAGGCTGAGTGCGGTGTTCGCGCGGACGATCGGCTCGCGCGGCGTGCCGAGGGCGCCGTTCATGGTGACCACGGCTGCCAACAATCCCGATAGCACCATCGCGCCTGCCAATGCGATGCCGAACAGACCGAGCCGTTGATGCAGCGCAATGTGTCCGCGCGCGGCGAGCACCGCTTGGGTGAAGAACAAGGCGGTCCAGGCGAAATAGAGCACCGCGTGCACATGAATCGCGCTGTGTACGCTCGAGGATCCGTCGGCCAAGGGAATCCAGTACGTTCTGGCGAACGCAAGAAAAATGATGATCGCCAGCAGCGCCGCAATGCCGATGTAGAACAGGCGCGGGGTCGTTCGATCCGCTCGGGACGGCGCCGATGCGAGCGGGGGTAGTACGTTCGTATTCATTCGAGTCTCCTTGGGACAGTTGCCACATCGAGGCGCGAGCCTGCATGCTCCCGCACGGCGTCACCCTGCCGGCGATGTCAGTGAAAAGTCGTTGTGGCCGGATGAATTGATGTGAAAGGACGTGCTGGACGCGTAACGCCGGTTATGAACACGGCCCCGCCCAAGGAAATCTTCGAGTTCGGCAGCTTCGTGCTGGATCCGGCGCAGCGGTCCCTGACCGGCGAGGCGGGCCGGGAAATCCCCATCAACCCAAAGGCGTTCGATGCCTTGGTCTACTTGGTGCAGCGCGCCGGCACGATCGTCGCGCGGTCGGAGCTGCATGCGGCACTCTGGCCGCAAACGATCGTCGAGGAGAACAATCTGAGTCAGACGATCGCTGCCATTAGGCGCGCGCTCGGCGATACCGAAGAACAGCGATTCATTGCCACCGTGCCGCGGCGCGGATACCAATTCATCGCACCCGTAATTCGGCGAGCTGGTCCGGCGACGACCCCGCCGCCACGGCAATCCGACTTTGCCCCTGCCCTCCGTAACCGCACGTATGCTTCGATCGCAGTGTCGATCGTTGGTGCAGCCGCAATCCTGGTCGGTGCGCTGATGACACGAGATCGCATTTCATCGGAACACACCACGAGCGCTACGCCCGGCTCCGGGCTGACGCATGAAACCGTCAATCAACTCACTCAACCGCCGACAGAGTCGATGGTGGCCTATTCGTCGTATCTGAAGGGATTGGCGCTGTACCGTTCCTCCGGCGGGATCGGCGTCAGCATGTCGCCGCTAGTACGCGAATCGATTCAACGTTACTTCGATAAGGCGCTCGCCATCGATCCGAAGTTTGCGCTTGCCTTGGCGTGGCGCGCGCAACTTCGCGCCGATTCCCTTCAGGTCGATTCGTTTCCGATCTCGGAGCGCGCAGCGCGGATTGCCGAGCTCGCCCCCGCCATTGCGCGCGATGCGCGCGACGCTTTGGCAATCGATCCCTCGCTCGGTATCGCGTATGCCGCGCTTACACGGCTGCACTTCTTCGATAACCGCCTCGACGATGCGCTTGCCACACTCGACGACGCACGAAAGCTGGCGCCGGACGATCCAACGATCTGGCAAGCCGCCGCCATACTTCATTGCATGCGCGATGAACCCGATGCAGCGATTGCGGCTGCGCGCCGCGCCATCGAGCTCGATCCGAGATCCCCAGGACCGTATTCGCTGCTCAGCATCGGTCTGCGAATGACCGGGCACCGTGACGAGGCCGCCGCAGCTGCCGCCCGCATGATCGAAATCGCGCCGACTGCGGCGCTCGGCTACGTTGCATTGGCTCGGGTGCTTACCGCCGAAGGAGACTCGCCGAGAATTCACGAGACCTTGCGGGCTGCCGAACAACTGCTCGGCGATGCTCGGAACCTCCGGCTCGATCTAGCGCTCAGCTACGCTAGTATCGGCGCGGAGACCGATGCGCGCCGGCTCGTCGAAGAGTTTCGTCGCAGCATGACTGGCATGTATGTCGATCCGGCATTGGAGGCGATGGCTTTGCTCGCCACACGCGAGCATGCGAAAGCGCTCGAGCTATTGAAAAGCACGGTCGCGCAAGGCCGTCGCGGGATGGATCAGATGCCGCTCACGCTCATTCGTCTGAACACATGGAACGATCCTGTGCTCGAAACATCCGATTGGCTGCAGCTTCGCAAAGCACTGGCGTTCGATGCTTCGACACAATCGACACCACCTCCGCAGTAACCAGCAGGCACGTTCTCGTGCGTCGTAACAACGCTGTTTGCGGCGCTCGATTTTGCCTCGACTTCGCACGCCGTACTTCGATCGCCGCACCTTTTCTCTCTACGCCCCGCCCCGTAGCGGCTTTCGCGTTTTCCTGATTGAGCCGAAATCTCGCCGATGCAGCGGCGAAATTCGCGTCGAAATGTCCAACTTGCTGAGGGAATTGTCCATGGAGACAGGCATGTCGCGCTCTTAGGCTGAATGCAACGAAGCGAAGGCCCTTGGGGCGAGACTGACATGACACAGAATACGAAGACACAAATCTGCATCATCGGCGGCGGTCCGTCGGGACTGCTTCTCTCCCAGCTCTTGCACCTGCAGGGCATCGACACTATCGTGCTCGAGAAGCACAGCCGCGAGTACGTGCTGTCGCGCATTCGAGCCGGTGTGCTCGAGCACGGATTCGCCGAGCTCATGCGCGAAGCGAAATGCGGCGACCGCATGGATCGCGAGGGCGAGATTCACAAAGGCTTCTACATTGCGCACGACGGCCGCATGGATCGCGTCGACCTGCACAAGTACTCGGGCGGTTCCTCGGTGATCGTGTACGGTCAGACCGAGCTCACCCGCGACCTGTACGATGCCCGCGATCGCATGAACGCTGTCGTGATCCACAACGTCGAGGACGTGCGGCTTCACGATCTGACTTCATCGCCCTATGTGACCTACCGTAAGGGCGACGAAATCGTACGCATCGACTGCGAATACGTGATCGGCGCCGACGGTTTCCACGGCGTGAGCCGCAAGTCGATTCCGAAAGATGTGCTCAAAGAGCACGAGCGTCTCTATCCGATCGGCTGGCTCGGCGTGCTCTCGCGAACCAAGCCCGTGTCGCCCGAGCTGATCTATTGCAAGCACCCGCGCGGATTCGCGTTGTGCTCGCTGCGCTCGCAGGTTTTGAGCCGCTACTACATCCAAGTGCCGCTCACCGACACGGTCGAGGACTGGACGGACGAAGCCTTCTGGCTCGAGCTCAAGCGCCGCTTGCCTTCGGAAGTGGCGGAACGTCTGATCACCGGTCCTTCGATCGAGAAATCCATCGCGCCGTTGCGCTCGTTCGTCGCCGAGCCGATGCGTTGGGGCAAGTTGTTCCTCGCCGGCGATGCCGCACACATCGTGCCGCCGACCGGCGCACGCGGTTTGAACAGCGCAGCCTCGGACATCTATTACCTCTATCACGCGTTCGTCGATCACTACAAAAAAGGCGACAACAAGGGACTCGACAATTACTCGCAGCGCGCACTTGCCCGCGTTTGGAAGGCCCAACGCTTCTCGTGGTGGATGACCATGATGCTGCACACCTTCCCCGACGCCACGAGCTACGACCTGGGCTTGCAGCGCACCGAGCTCGAGTACTTGTTCTCGTCCGAGGCAGCGATGGCGAGCTTGGCAGAGAACTATGTGGGTCTGCCGTTCTGAGCATCGGAGAATCCCATGACACGCCACCGATCGATTCCCGGCACGATCATCTTCGGCACCGAAGAAGCGCAGAAGGGCTATGCGCTCAACCGCATGTGCTTCTCGTTCAACAATGCCGAGAACCGTGCCGAATTCCTCAAGGACGAGGAAGCCTATTGCAGGAAGTTCGGGCTCACGCCGGAACAGATTCAGGCAGTCAAGGAGCGCAACGTGCTGAAGCTGCTCGAGGCTGGCGGCAATATTTATTACCTCGCCAAGTTCGCCGGCATTTTCGGCCTCAACATGCAGGACATCGGCGCCCAGCAGACGGGAATGAGCGTCGAAAAGTTCAACCAGAAGCTCCTGTCAGCGAGGAATTGATATGGCGCGCATCGTCGGTGGCATTTTCACGTCCCATGTCCCGCTGATCGGCAAGGCGATCGCCAATCCGAAATTGCAGCAGGAACCGTACTGGAAGCCGTTCTTCGACGGATTCCATGAGGCGCATCGCTGGCTGGACCAGGTGAAGCCGGACGTCGTCGTGATGTTCTACAACGATCACGGCCTCAACTTCTTTCTCGACAAGCTGCCGACATTCGCGATCGGCGCGGCTGACGAGTATCGCAATGCCGATGAGGGCTGGGGGTTACCGCCCTTCCCGCCCACGCCCGGCGAGCCGAAGCTTTCCCGGCACTTGATCGAATCGCTCGTCAACGACGAATTCGATCTCACGACGTGTCAGGAAATGCTCGTCGACCACGCATTTGCGATTCCTTTGCAGTTGCTGTGGCCTGGCGTCGGCGGACGCGCGATCAAAGCCGTGCCGATCTGTATCAACACCGTGCAGCATCCGCTGCCGTCGCCGAAGCGCTGCCTCAGACTGGGTCAGGCGGTCGGCCGCGCCATTGCCTCCTATGGCGAAGACACGAAGGTGCTCGTGGTCGGATCCGGCGGCCTATCGCATCAGCTCGACGGCGAGCGCGCCGGGTTCATCAACAAAGAGTTCGATCTCGAATGCATGGACAAGCTCGTGAACGATCCGGAAGCGCTGACGCGCTACTCGAGCATCGATCTCGTGGAGCTTGCCGGCACACAAGGCGTCGAGCTCTTGATGTGGATTGCGGCACGCGGCGCACTCGGCGACCTCACTCGAGAGGTTCACCGCAACTATCACATTCCGATTTCGAACACGGCGGCGGGCTTGCTGGTGCTCGAACCGCTGGATTCCACCGCATCGAAGTCGCGGCCGATCGCGGAACGTGTCACGACGGCGATAGCTTGACGCTTTCGCAACGCGGCAAGGCGCGGTGAGCCATCGCGCCTCGTCGCCGGATTCGGTCGCCGATCGCGACCGCATTCGTTCGATCCGCTACGCCGTCCCGCGATACGCCGCCTCGATCGTCGCGACATCGATCTTCTTCATTGTCATCATCGCTTCGAAAGCCGGCTTCGCGGCGGCCTTGTCGGAGCTCGTCGTTGCTTCGAGCAAGATGCGCGGGGTGATCTGCCACGACAAGCCCCACTTGTCCTTGCACCACCCGCACGCGCTCTCGGTGCCGCCATTTTCGATGATGGCGTTCCAATAGCGGTCCGTCTCCGCTTGGTCTTCCGTGACGATCATGAACGAGAATGCCTCGCTCTGTTGGAAGACCGGACCGCCGTTCAGTCCGACGCAGTCGACACCCAGCACGGTGAACTCGACGGTCAGAACTTGACCTTCCTTGCCGCCCGGAAAATCGCCCGGGGCACGATGGACTGCTTTGACGGCGCTATTCGGGAAAGTCCTTGCGTAGAACTGCGCGGCTTCCTCGGCATCTTTGTCGAACCACAGGCAAATCACGTTCTTAGCCATGTCGGTCTCCTAGCTGGGGCGGTCGAATGTGCGCTTCGTAGCTAGGACGAAGCAAGGCGGGCAAATCCGACATCCGACGCAGGCATCGACCGCCTCGTCGCTCCCGCCTCTCCGTCGAGATCCTTCATAGCTCGATTCGGCGTGCGCGCTCGCACATGGCCGTGTAGCGCGTCTCAACGCCTCGCGTATCGGATCCCGATACTCGATGCCCGAAAGTTGCGAGGGCGGTGAGCGCTTCCCAGGCTAATCGCAGCTCGGAAGAACAGCGGTGCTGCGATGATCGGTCAAACAAGAACTCGTCTTACTCCAGCGTCTCCCCTCTTCTTCAACGACACGCACTCGCATCTGAATCGAACGGCCGTTCGCGGCCGGCTCGTGCCGATGAGCGTCGAGGAAGTCGTGTCCGCCGTACAGACGATCCGCGAACGCGGCGAATACCTGATGCCGAGCGGGTCGCTTCATGCGATGGGCGGACAGCAGTTCGCGTCCGACGGCTGGATGCTCGACATGCGAGGGATGAATCGAGTGCTCGGGCTCGATTTGGATCGCGGACTTCTTCGCGTTGAGGCGGGAGTTACTTGGCCGGATCTGATCCGCCACTACGTCGTTGCGCAACACGACATGCCTCGCGCATGGGGTATCCGGCAAAAGCAAACGGGCGCCGACCGGCTTACGATCGGCGGAGCCGTCAGCGCGAACATTCATGGCCGGGGACTCACCTTCTCGCCGTTCGCGTCGGATCTAGAAAGCCTCGAAGTCGTACTGGCCGACGGCTCCGTCGTCGAGTGCAGCCGGAATAATCATCCAGAGCTGTTCCGACACGTCGTCGGTGGCTACGGCTTGTTCGGCATCGTGACGTCCGCCGTCATCCGGCTCACCGAGCGACAAAAGGTGCAGCGCATCGTGCAACTACGTCATATCGAGGAAGTTGCCGAAGCGTTCGAGGAGCGCATCGCCTCAGGCTACTTGTACGGCGACTTTCAATTTTCCACCGCGCCCGAGGACGATCTGTTCCTCCAGCGTGGGGTGTTCTCCTGCTATCGACCGGTCGCGCCCGACACGCCGATCCCATCGGATCAGATCCGCTTGTCGCCCGCAGACTGGCGGCGACTCATATACCTAGCGCACTACAACAAACCGCGCGCCTTCTACGAGTTCGCGGATTTCTATCTGCGCTCGTCCGGACAGATCTACTGGAGCGACACCCATCAGCTCAGCTTGTACCTGGACGACTATCACACCGAGCTCGATCGCTACTGCGACGCCGGCGTGCCAGGATCGGAAGTGATCACTGAGCTTTACGTTCCGCCGGCGCGATTGACCGCATTCATGGAGGACGTCCGCAAGGACTTCCGCGAGAACGACGTCCATCTGATCTACGGCACGGTGCGCCTCATCGAACCCGACACCGAATCCGCCCTGCCGTGGGCGCGCGAACGTTTCGCCTGCGTCATTTTCAATCTGCACGTCGACCACACGCCGCAAGGCATCGCTCGTTCGGCCGAACATTTCCGAAGGCTCATCGACATCGCCCTTCATCACTGCGGCAGTTTCTTCCTCACCTATCACCGCCACGCGACGATGCAACAGGTGCTCGCGTGCTATCCGCAGTTCGCCCAGTTCCTGCGAGCGAAACGCGCATTCGATCCGCAGGAGATTTTCCGGAGCGACTGGTACCGGCACTACAAGGTTGCTGCGGAGAGCGTCGCATGACCGCGAGGACCGATGTCATGGCCGAGCGCGAACGCATCGCGATCCTATGGACTTGTCTCGGGCTGTTCTTTCTGCGCGTCCTCGGACAGATCGAGGTTTGGCTGATCGCACCCGAATGGCTGCCGCCCATGGAGTACTGGTACTCGGGACTCGTCGCCTACCCGTTGCTACTGCCGGCTCAGATCGTGCTCCTGATGGTGATGGCAGTCGTCGTCATGGACGAAACTCGCGGCAAAAAGCTCAGGACCGCGCGAGGCTCTCGCACGATGCGAACGCTCGCTTTGGTTTATTTCGCAGTGATGCTGATGCGCCTATTCGTCCAGGCTGCAAGAGGCGCAGAAGATGCGCTAGCGGCGGGAGGCATTCCCATCGCCTTCCATTGGGTCCTGGCGCTCTTCTTATATGAGTTGGGGCGGTCTCCGCGCGTTGCCGCCGCGAGCACCGCCGCGAGCAACCGTCTCAACTCCTCACACGAAACCGGATGAAGATGCCAGACTGAACTCTCCGGGCCGAGCCGGAAGAAACGTTTCTCGCACGTTCCTCACGCAGCAGTTGCAAGTTCAATAAAGCGTGCTAATCTTCGCGCCCTGTTTTTCTACGCAGCGGCTGCCGCCGCACCAGAGGCGAAATTCGATGCATTCGATCTACGGACAAGCTGATCTATCGCGACGCGAGCTCGGTCGCGACACGCTCGGCTGCCCGTCGATCACGGGTCGCCGGTCGTGGCAGTTCGGAACCCTAGGTTTCGAACGCACGGAAGAAGACATTCGGTAACCGCCTTCTGGCTCCCAGCCCCGAAGGCGTTAGCCGGACGGGCACCCGACGGGAGCCGCTCAGAGATCCTTTTCAGCGATCTCGAATCGTCCCAACAGTGTTCCGTCCGCGAGGTTGAGCCCTCGATCCGGATGCGTGCGCGTATGCGTACGGACCCCTGTGCCGCTCGCTCGGACAGGACGCTGTTTAACAACTTGGGACGATTCGAGGGCTCTCGCTCTTGCGTTGCATGCGCCGCGGCGACGCGATCGCGAGAGCGAAAGCCCTCCGCGAGATTTTTCTTGAAGCACGTGCGAGCGTGAGGGTCGCACTCGCTTCGAATTCGGCGGATCGAGCGATCCGCACCGTTCATTCGTATCGTAGTTCGAATTCTCGATGAGCGCGTCGATCGCTCATCGGTACCGTGGTCTAGGTCGGCGCTTCGTGTCAGCGGATGCGGCTCGAAGCCGCACTGGCGCGCTGCAGCTCTGCTGCTGTGTGTACCGCGCGAGCGCAACCTCTACCTCCTGCAATAGCTCAGTAGGCGAGAGCGAGCAGTTAAGGTCTGCTTGTCGAGGGTTCGAATCCCTCTATTGCAACAAACCTGGCAGAAAGCCTTACGGCTTGGGGTTCGAGTCCCCCTGTTGGATGCCAGCAGCATCCGCACCCGCGAGACGCAAGTCTCGCAACCGAAACGCCCCAGCGATCTTCGTCACGTTCGCGAAAGCGAACGCGTCGCGAGTCGCAGCGCGTATCGCGCCTTGCGCGTTGCTGCACGGCGTATTCCCGACTGACGACGAAAGCTGTCGAACAAGCGTTCGCGCAGGGAAGCGCGGGCGATGACGACTGCCATCGCGTCGACGACGGATACGCCAAGGCAACCCCGCGCGATGGGCGCGGGGCGGCTTCGGTCTTTTTCTTTGGTTTCGTCGATGAGACGAACGGTAAAGATCGCGAGGTCTTTATCGATCGCCCCCGGCTGCACCGGCGGCGGTATTGGCAAGTGCAAACGGGCGACCGGCAACAGGCGACAGGCGACGGACGAGTACGCACGCAGCGTGCCTCTACCTTCAGCCTTCAGCCCTCTGCCTTCAGCCTATCGAGGAGAACAACATGGCCATCATGCGCATCACTGTCGCCCAGCATGAACGTGCACTGGTTTGGAAGAACAGGATCTTTGCGGGAGTGCTGGAGCCGGGCAAGCACTGGCTCATTGCGCCGATGAGCGACATTCAGGCACAACTCTATGATCTGACCGTCCCGGAGTTCGAGAACGCACGTGTCGACTTCCTGCTCACGGAAGCGCGCGAGACGATGGAGAAATACTTCGACATCGTCGAGCTCACGGATAGCGAAGCGGGTCTTGTTTACAAGAACGGCAATCTGGCGGGCGTGCTCGCACCAGGTAAGCGTCAGCTCTATTGGAAGGGCCCGATCGAAGTGAAGGTCGAGAAGATCGATCTCGCCGCCGATCCGGAAGTGCCGGCTCACGTCGCAAAGCTACTCGCCCGCGCACCGCTCGCATTGCATGTGTCGGATGCCGTGAGCTCGGTCGAGGTGCCCGATACGTCGGTCGCCTTGCTGATCATCGACGGCAAGTTCGTGAAGCTGCTCGAACCCGGCCTGCACGTGTTCTGGAAATTCCAGCGCACGGTCAAGGTCGAGCTCGTCGATCGTCGCGTCCAGACCATGGAAGTCTCGGGTCAGGACATCCTGACCAAGGACAAGGTCAGCCTGCGCATCAACCTCACTGCCTTGTGGCAGGTCGTTGACATCGTGCAGGCGCGCACGCAACTGCAGAACTTCGTGGAGTACGTCTACAAGGAGCTGCAATTCGCGCTGCGCGAGGCGGTCGGCAGCCGCACGCTCGATGAGTTGCTGAGCGCGAAGGGCGATTTGGATCGAGAGATTCAGACGTCCGCGCGCAGCAAGATCGAGCCGCACGGCATCAAGCTCGCGAGCGTAGGTATCAAGGACGTGATCCTGCCGGGTGAGATGAAGGACATTCTCAACCGAGTGGTGGAAGCCGAGAAGGCCGCGCAGGCGAACCTGATCAAGCGTCGCGAAGAGACCGCGGCAACGCGTTCGCTCCTGAACACCGCTCGACTCATGGACGAGAACCCGACGCTGTTGCGTTTGAAGGAGCTCGAGACGCTGGAGAAGATCACGGAGAAGGTCGACAAGCTGACCGTCTTCGGCGGTCTCGACGGCGTGCTCAAGGACGTCGTGCGCATCAAGGTGCCTGCGAACTGAATGCGCACGGCAACATTACAGGGGCCCGGTCAAAAGGCCGGGCTCCTCTTCTTTTCACTTCATCGAGCAAACCGGCACGTAAACGAACTTTGCGGCCGAATGAATCCCCGCCACCACCATCCGCTCGGATTTCCGCACGCACACAATCCAAGCTGTTTGCTCTCTCCCATACGCAAGGCTGCTCTTAGTCCCGTAAGCTGCTTCGCGCGACCGCGGCTGGCCAACCACTCGAGTGTTGCACGCCAAAATCCATCGCGATGCTTCGAGTGAAACAAATCGAAGTGGCCGATGCGCTCCACGCCGAGATCGCTCGGCGAGATCAGCATGATGCGTTTGTCGGCACCGGCGTAATACGCCAGCGCACGATTGATCGCGGGTAGTGTCGCATACGCGTCGTCGGTCGGCGATACAGCCAGCAACGGGCCGCGAAATGCCGCAAGGCGCGCGATGATCTCCCGCCGCTGCTCCTTCGGAAAGCTCTCCTCAACTCGCGCGCCGCGGAATGCCCATTCGAATGCAACGCCCGCAGGAAGGTCTTCGAGCCAACCTAGCCGGCGTCCCGGAAAGTATCCGCACACTGCTGTAAGCGCCGGCATGACGAAGTGCCACTTCAGGATGTTCTTGAAGCGACTGTCCGGCGCGTAGTCGCGGTAATAGGCAAACTGACCGCCGACGCTGAGGAATGCCGAGCATCGATCGAATCCTGGCGCGAGCCCGGGCAGGAAACCGCCGATGCTGTGACCGACGACCATCGTCGGTCGACCTTCGGCAAGACGTTCGGCAGCTTCGAACACTGCAGCGAAATCTTTCGTTCCCCAATCGCTCCAGCGGAAATCGCAGCGCCTGAGATCTTGCGAGCGCGATTCGCCGATGCCGCGATAGTCGTATGTGATGACTTCGAAGCCATGCTCGGCGAGGAAGCTGGCATAGCGGTGGTAATAGCGAGCGCGAACTCCGGTTGCTGGATTCACGATGACGACAGCCGATGCAGCCGGCCGCGCCCACAGATGTCCGCTGAGCGTGACGCCGTCGGCACAGCGAAACGTCATGCTTCTCGGCTGGATTGCGGAGGCCGTTTCGCTAACAGCGGACCCGTGTGCGCCTGCACGCTGCTGACACTGCACCATCGCTACCTCGGAGCATTACAAGCATCACTATTGTATCAATTGTTCATTATCAGTCCACAATGTTCACTGGAGTCCCGCAAGGTCACAGGCGGTAACTCGTCGATCTCAGCCGCGATGGACGGGAATGGCCGCGCCTCGGCGTGCGCAGCACGGTGTACTGAACGGAGCTTGGGAATCGAAGGAATTCAGCCGCGCTACTGCGGCTGCTTTCACCCGCCGGTCAAACGATCACTTCTTCGGGCTCGTTGAGCAAGGAGGCGATCGTGCGCAAGGCTTTTTCCAACTCGTCGCGAGTCAGCGTGGCCATGATCGAGAGCCTGACACCGCCGCCGAAGTCGCCGCCGACGAACGATGCGTCGGGCGGCGTCAGCCGAACGCCCCGCTCTGCCGCTAGCCTTGCGAGCTTTTCTGCGCGCGCCGGGTTCATCGGCAGCCACAAGTGCGGCGCGCCTTCCGGCATTGGCACTGAACCCAACCCGAGTACGCGCTTCGCCAATTGAATGCGTGCCTTTGCTTCTGAACGAAGGATCGCGGCCACCGTCGAATCGGCGCCGAGCTCCAGCAATGCGCACGCCATCTCCACGCCGTAGGGCGCGGGTCCCCAGACTTCCGCACGCAAAGCGCTGGCAATCTCAGCACGACGGCTTCGCGGCGGCGCAATCACCCCCACACGGATGAGCGGCGTCAAACATTTCGAGATGCCGTTGAGATAGTACGTGCGCTCGGGCGCAAGCTCTTTGAACGTGGGCCCGTTCTTTGCGGAATAGATGGAATAAATGTCGTCTTCGACGATCCACGCATCGTGTTTCTCGATGACGGCGAGCAGCTCGCGTCGGCGTTCTCTGCCGATCTCGAAACCGAGCGGGTTGTGACTGACGGGCGTGAGATAGACGATCTTTGCTCCGCTCTCCCGCAGCGCGCGATCGAGATCGCGCGCGAGCATGCCGTCGTCGTCGTGCCGCACTGGAACCATTTGCATGCCCAGCGCACGTGCAGCGGCGATCGCACCTGGATACGTGGAGCTCTCTGTGACGATCACACGCGAAGCTGCGCGCAGGTCCTGAAACGCAAGGTGGACTCCGTGCTGCACGCCCACGCTCAAGATCAGATCGTCTTCGGACACCTCGAGCCGTGTGCGCGCCAACCAATCAGCGAACACGCGGCGCTGTTGCGTCGTACCGCGCTGGCTCGCATAGCCGCCGTGCGGCAGCGAAAGCGAATTGCGCATGGCGCGCTCGGCGGCGGCCCGAAATGTCTCTTCGGGGATCACATGCGGCGGACCGTTGATCGCCAAGTCGACGACGCCGTCCCTGGACGAAGCAGAGGCAATGCGGGTGTCGTTGACGAACGTGCCGCGGCCGACTTCTCCGCGCAGGATGCCGCGATGACCGAGCAGATCCAGCGCCTTCGTTACCGTACCGATGGAAACGCCCGCTTGCCGCGCGATTTCTCGATGCGTCGGCAAACGATCGCCCGGCTGGAAGCGCTCCTCCCGGATCCATTGCTCGACGGCGCTCGCCAGTCGCTCGTGAAGCGCGCCCGGCGTGTCAGCCAGTCGGATTTTCGCTCTCGAAGCTCTGGCCACGGTCGCTCGCAATACAATTTTCGAAATTGTATCACGTGCCGATAGCGTGCGGACCGGCCCACCGAATGAGGGCCGGCGAGTGCGGCCATTACGCGTGCCATCGTGCCGCGACGGATCGATCGAGCGCCGCTCTCACGGCGACCATGTCCTGCGCCCCCGAACTCAATTCCTTCGCCGATGCGTAGAGCCCGCGACACGTTCGCAATAGGGGCGATACAGCACCGGCGGCGACGGTCGCTTCGCCGATCAAGTCGATGTTGTTGAGCACATCCGCAATCGCCGCTTGGGGCTGCCAATCTTTTGCTGCCAGCTTCTGCGCTTTCACCTGCGAAACGTTGCTGGCCATCGGGCTTGCCGCGAGGACGTCGCGAAAGGCGTTGAGGTCGATGCCGGCACGCTCGGCGAAATGAAACGCTTCCACGAGCCCGGTGACCATCACGATCATGTACAGATTGACGGCCAGCTTCATCTTCAATGCGCCCGGTATGGGACCGCAGTCGAACATGTCCTTGCACATGTGCCGCAACAAGTTGTGTGCAGCGGCGACATCCGCGGCCTCGCCGGCCAGCATTGCGACGAGCCGTCGCTCTTGGGCTTGTTGTCGAGAACCGGAAACGGGAGCTTCTACGTAACGTCCTCCGGCCGATTTGATTTCCGAAGCCAGCGCAATCGAATACTCCGGACGCACCGTGGCCGTATTGATGATCAACTTACCGGACACCCGCTTGCGAAATCGCTCGTCGCCTCGCCCGAGCACGGCATCGACCGCTGCTGCGCTCGAAAGCATCAGGAAGATCGATTCGCAGCTCGCGAAAATGTCCTCGACGTCACTAACCGGCTCTGCGCCTGCGGCGATCACAGGCGCAAGTTTCTCGGGCGTGCGATTCCACACCTTCAGATGTACCTGGGCACGCGCGAGGTTGACGGACATCGGCTGTCCCATGAGACCGATGCCGATGAAGCCAGTCGCCGTCATGACCAAAGCGTAAACCTTGCGAAGGACGCAGCCGGCGCGGGTTGCGGCCAGCGACGAAACACCGCAAGCCCTTCGGCTTCTTCACGGAACGCGAACAATTTCGGTAGCGTGCAGCGAGCCAAGACGTCCGGAATACGATGCTGCATGAAAGTGCCAACGACCGCGAGCGTAATCCCCGCTTGTGTCAAACGGTCTCGCGACAGCCACAGACTCGCGGCTTCGATCTGTCTCTCGAGTAGCTCGCACGCAGCCGCAACTTGCGCGGCAACTCGATCCTGCCAATCTTGAAATTGCTTCTCTACCGGCCGGAGCTCGCGTTCGTAAACGAGCTGAACGGCTTTGTCGCAAGCGGTTTGCGCCAGACCGAGGAGAGCCGTGCCACGACGCCGCGCGAAGTCATCGCGCGGCCAGAGACTGCGCTCACCCGTCGTGCGCTCGAAGTACTCGATGATGACGTTCGACTCCATCAGCATCGTACCGTCGTCGAGGAAGACGGTGGGTGCTCTGACGACCGGATTGATCCCTCTGAACTTGTTCAGCTCGTCGAACACCGAGACCGACTCGTGCTCGAAAGCGACGCCGAGCTCCGACAAGCTGATCGCAACGCGTCTCGTGTAAGGGGAGGAAAGCGCACCGACGAGTTTCATGGCTCAGTAACTCTCACCGTTCTTGCGCGTGAAGCGCCACACGCGTCCATCCAAGACCGCTACGAGATCGTCGAACGGATAATGGACGCGGTCGCCCGCCGTTCTGTCGCCCACTTCCAAATAGGTGGCCGGCCGGTTCGAACGGTTCTCGAGATGATGACTGCCTTTCCCCGCCGCGAAGCCGACGCACCATCCGGCGCTCATGGTCCATTCCTCCGCCCCGCTCACGACGACGAGCTCTCCGTCGAGCACGTAAATGAATTCATCCCGCTTGCTGTGCTCGTGTTGAAGTGCTGAAACAGCACCGGGCTCCAGCATCGTGAGATTCACACCGAAGTTCATCAAGCCGAATAGGTCGCCGAGCGGTCGCTTGTGCCGCCCACGCATCCGGCTCGCGAAAGGCTCCGGGTAGTTGGAACGAGATATACGAAGCGGCGCCACGCTAGCCACGAGAGGAGCTCTCAACATGAATTCTTTCACCGTTCTTTCGCCGAGCGACATTGGGTCCCCGCCCACCGCTGAATCGCCGGCCACACATCCTGAAATGAACAATTCGATTAATTGTTCATTTATATATGGCAATTGTATTTATTGTTCACCACGGATTTCAAGATGCTCACAGCTGAGAGAGCGAGACGCGCGGATGCGCGGGCAATCCGCTATCCCCTTGCGGGAGGCCGCTCTTACGTGTCCTGCGTTCGCGGCAATCGTGCATCCATGCACATCAAGCCAACGCGAGCGAATGCGCCGGTGGGGGTTCGCACAACGCCTCTAACCCAGCGCCCAGAGCCCAGCGCCCTTGCTGTGGCCGGTAGCCTGCCGTACGGGTCGGGCGCCTGAATGGAGTGCTGCTCGAAGGTTAGTTAACCATTGGGTTGACTATTAGAGACATCGGCGTATATTCAACCGTATGGTTAACAGTAGTGTTCAAACCCTCGATCGCGTGTTTCACGCTCTCGCCGATCCCACACGGCGACGGATGCTACGCAGCTTGGCTTCCGGGGAACGAACGGTTGGCGAGCTTGCCGAGCCTTTCCAAATGTCGCTCGCCGCAGCTTCCAAACATATTCGAGTGCTCGAACAAGCCGGACTCGTGCGGCGTACCGTACAAGGTCGAACGCACTATTGCCGGCTGAACCCCAAACCGCTGAGCAGCGCGCACGAATGGCTCAGCTTCTACGAACGTTTCTGGAGCGAACGCCTCGAGGCATTGGAAGCGTTGTTGCGTCACCCTGATCGAGACCGGGAGACCGAATCATGAACGAATTCGCCAAAGTGACTGCACCCGGATCGCTGCGCATCGAGCGTCTGCTGCCCGGTCCGATCGAACGGGTTTGGAGCTACCTCACGGACTCGCAACAGCGCGGCAAATGGCTGGCAACCGGCGAGATGGATCTGCGCGTCGGCGGTCGCGTAGAGCTGCACTTCAAGCACTCCGATTTATCTCCTCACGCCGAGCCGACGCCGGAGCGCTTCAAGGAGATGGAAGACGGCGTGACGGTTCACGGATTCATCACGCAGGTCGAGCCGCCGAGATTGCTCAGCTACACCTGGAGCGAAGAATCCGACGCTTCGGAAGTGACGTTCGAGCTCAAACCGCAAGGCGCCGACGTCCTGCTCATCGTGACGCAGCGTCGACTGGCGAACCGAGCGGAGATCTGCGATGTTGCCGCCGGTTGGCACACTCACCTCGACATCCTCGGCGACAACCTGCACGGCCGCACGCCGCGTCCGTTCTGGTCCACTCATACGAAAAACGAGGCCGAGTACGAACGCAGCATTCCGAGCCAGTCGGCCGTCGTTCGAGTCAGCCGCGATTTTTCCCTGCCGCCCGAGCGTGTATTCGATGCCTGGGTCGATCCGCGCATTGCCTCGCAGTGGTTGTTCACGACTGCACAAACCAAGATCGCTCGCGCAGACATCGACGCGCGGCCCGGCGGAACCTATTCGATCGTAGACCTTCGCGACGGCGAGGAAGTCGAGCATTGCGGCCGCTATCTGGAGTTCGAGCGACCGCGGCGGCTCGTGTTCACGCTGCAAGTACCGAAGTATTCGGAGCAAGTCGACTGCGTTGCCGTGGACATCCTGCCGACGAGCATCGGCTGCAACCTCACCCTCACTCACGAGCTCTCGCCCGAATGGGCGGAACAGACACGCGAAGGTTGGACGACGTTGTTGGAGGCGTTGGCGAAGAAGGTAGCGTAAGAGGCTACTGGCGACAGCTCGACGCGCGGAGCGCGCCGTCGATCGCCTCTCCTTGGGGAGCGGCGACTCTGCGCAGCTTCGCTCCGCTCGGAAACCATAGACGCGCCTCGCGCGTCATTCCCCAAGCCCCATACCTCTCAGGAGCACTCATGCCTCCCCACAAGCCACCCGGTTACAGCTCTGTTTCCCCCTACCTCATCGTCGACGGCGCAGATGCGACGATCCGATTCTTGAAGGATGTGTTCGATGCAATCGAGTTGCGTCGTTTTCCGGATGACGACGGCAGACTCATCCATGCCGAAGTGCGCATCGACGACACAGTCATCATGATCGCAGACTCCGTACCGCCGAAATGGCCGGCCGTGCCTGCGCACGTACATATATATGTGGCGGACGTGGATGCGACCTATCGAAAGGCGCTCGAGGCCGGCGCCAAATCCGTGCAAGAGCCGAAAAAGAAAGCAGACGAAGACAAGCGCGGCGGCGTTCGCGATGCGGGCGGCACGACGTGGTGGATTGCTACGAAGGTGGAATGAGGGAACAGGGGAAGGGAAAAGGGGAAAAGGGAAAGAGGGAATAAGGGAAGGAGGGAAGAAGGGAAGAGAGGCCGCGCGTTTTCCGAACGGTCGACTGATTCGCGCGTCGACCGCACAAGATTTTGATGTGGTTAACAGTTCTGTAGCCGCTACCGCGGTTAGCGTCGAATCGCTGCACGCGCGATCCGGAGGCTTCTTTCTTTTTCCTTTTCCCTTTTCCCTTTTCCCCTTTCCCCTTTCCCTTTTCTTTAGCCCCACCCCATGAACCGCAGCAACGACTTTTTCCCTTACGCGGCCTCGGCGCTTTGCGGCCTGATCGTCTTCATTGCGATCACCGCGACGACCGGAAAGAACGAAGCCTGGGACGACGGCATCTACTATTCGGTCGGCATTCCGTTCATGTGCGTCGCAGCCTTCGCAATCGGCTATCTGTTTCCAATCAGATCTTGGCGATGGGCAGCTTGCATGGCGGGCGGACAGGCGCTCGGCGCGTTGCTGAGCGGCAGCTCGCTAAACCTGCTGCCGCTCGCAATGATCTTCATGACGATCATTTCGCTTCCGCAATTCCTCGCTGCGTTCGTCGGTTCCAAGCTCTCGCCCAGGAAGGCTTCGCAATGACGACGCTCTTCAAGTTCATCTTCGGCATCGGGCTGCTCATCTATGCCTACCGAGCCTACGTCAAAGGCGAAGTTCGCGCGGGCAGGAAGGGTTTGGAGCTTTACACACCGACGCGCGAAGACAATCCGGTCGCCTTTCACTTCTTCGTCGCGCTGTATCTATTCGGCGGCTTTGCTTTGTTGATTTGGGGCGTGCTGGTGCTTGCCGGCGTTGCGGAGCCGATGCGGCTGAATTGAGGGCTCGGGGCGTTTAAGGGCTCTGGTCAGAATAACGCGCGAAGCGCGCCGTCGATCGCCTCTCCTTGGGGAGAGGCAACCAGAGCGCAGCGTGGTGGTGAGGGGATGTTTTGCGAAGCGCGCGTTCGCGCCTTCCCCTCACCGCGACGCATCCGCTCTCGCTGCCTCTCTCCCCAAGGAGAGGCGGGCTTCCGTCAGCCTTCAGCCTTCAGCCTTAGACTCTGGAGCCACTCGCACGTCCGCAAGAAACCGCCGAAACAGAAGAAATGCACGCCGTCGAAGGCACCGCCATTGAGGACTCGAGCCTGTGCCAAGTCGAGCAGCACTTGATCGGGACGATAGTCGCCGATGAGCTTGGTGAACGAGCTCGGCCGCGCGCCGAGCGCACGAATGGAAGGACCGACACCGCAGCGCATCGCGAACTTGAACAATGTTGCGATACCGGCAGGACCCGAGACTCCCGCAATGAGCCGGGCTTCGACACCGGAAGCTCGCAGCGTTCCGGCCCAATCGATGAAGGGCTGCGCTTCGAAGAAAAACTGCGTTACGAACGTCGCCTCGATCCCCGCAGCTTTCGCTAGCTCCGCCTTCTCGACTTCGGCGCGTCGAATCGTTTCGAGCGCGACTTTCGGATGACCTTCCGGATGACCCGCCAGCGACACGCGACGCAGCCCATGACGCGCGAGGACGCCCGAGCGCAACACATCCGCGACAGCCGAATATGGCCCGACCGCTGACGGATAGTCGCCGGAGATCAACAGCACTTCTTGGACGTGAGCGTCGTCAACTGCACGCGCCAAGAAGCGGTCGAGCGCTGCCTCGTTTTCCAACAGCCGCACGGGCACATGGGGAATCGGATCGAATCCCGCTTCTGCGACCGCACGACACGCGCTCAACGTGTCGTCCCAAGATTGTTTCGGCAGGTGACTGACGTACAGACGCGTACCGCTCGGCAACAGCTCGCGGCTCGCGGGCAGATACTTGACGTCCTGAACGTTGAGCTCGACCGACGCGCGCTGCGCAAGCTGAGCGACGGCCCGCGCGATCGCAGATGCGTCAGCCGCCGACGCGGTCGGCGGCTGCTCTGTCACGGCGTTGGTATTCATTTGCCGCTGCGCGTACGCCAACCTTCGTGGTAATGCTCGCGCGCATCGCGCGAGTACGGCACAGGCGCTACCTTCACGCGCACTTCGCATTGACGATGCGGCTCGACCGTCGGTTTGCGAGTACCGCCGTTCTCTTCGCCCCAGACCAGCGTGAGCTCTTCGCCCACATTGATTTCCGCATCGAGCACGCCGAGCGACAGACCGCAACGCTCGTTGTGGCTGTAACCGGTGAACATCGAGAAGCCGACGACCTTGCCGTTCTTCTTGACCGCGTCGTAGGACGACGAAGCGTAGTTGGCGATCGGCAGATCGAAGAACTTGTACGGCAACGAATCGCGATCGCACAGCGATGCCAGGATCTTGCCCAAGTCCTCGCCGTTCCATTCGAACGTCACTTTCCGGCGCTGCGGCCGCCCGTCCTGCATCATCTTCTCGAGCGCCTCGCGCCCGATGAAGTCATGATCGAACTTCACGAAGCCGCCGTAACCGAGCTCGTACGGCGTCAAGTAATAGTCTTCGATGTTGTCGGAGACGAAGCTGCCGCCGAGCGAACCGCTGCCTTCGTAGCCATCGGCCGGCAGCCACTCGCGATACTTCTTCATCTTCTCGCCGGTATAGACGGCGGGCAGCGGCGACGGAATCCAGCCGGACTCGAGCGTATTGCTCGCATAGGTCCGCGAGCCGACCAGCACGAGACCGACATCGCGTCCCGCTTCGAGAATCGCATTGCGAATCTCGTCGCGCTCTTCGTACGGGCCCCAGATCTCGAGTCCCGGTTCGCCCGCCATGCCATGGCGCAGCGCGTTCACTTCGCGGCCTGCGATCTTGATCTTGTCGAAGTTGAAGAACTTGATGTCCGGCAGCGGACCGCCGTTGAGCTTGTGCAGCAGCTCGGCGGCCTTCGGACCTTGGATCTGATAGCGATAGTGGCGTCGAGTCACTGCGCGGCCGTAAGGGTGCGAAGTCGAGCGGTCATCGCGGATGTACTCGACATTGAACCCGCCGGTTTCGGCGTGGAACTGCAGCCAGTTCACCGTCGGTGCGCGGCCGACGAACAAGAACTTGTCTTTCTCGAGATAGAACAGGATGCCGTCGCCGATCACATAGCCGTCGTAGCTCGTCGGCACCATTTGTTTGGCCTTGCCCGGCTCGAAGTTCTTGAAGCTGTTGACGGTCGTGTAGGAACACAGCTTGAACGCGTCCGGTCCCTGAATCGTGATCTCCGCCATGTGGTGCGATTGGTCGTACAGGACCACCGATTCGCGCCACGCAACCTGCTCGCTGCGCCAATTGCTGAACTCCGTCGGCACGACCGGATACACGTATGCACCGATCTGCGAGTTACGCAGCATCGTCACTGGGTTGCCGACGCTCTGAAGCAAGCTCTCCAACGATTGTCTGGTCATGACGTGTACCTCGAACGCGAGCCGCTTCCGCGACTGCGTAGCTATTTGAAAATGACGGTGCGATTGCCGTTGAGAAAGATTCGATGCTCGACGTGCCACTTCACGGCGCGCGCCAGCACCGCGCACTCCACGTCGCGGCCGACGGACGTGAAGTCTTCGACGCTCATCGAGTGATCCACACGCTCGACGTCCTGCTCGATGATCGGACCTTCATCCAAATCCTCCGTGACGTAGTGCGCCGTGGCGCCGATCAGCTTCACGCCGCGCTCGTGCGCTTGCTGATAGGGCTTGGCGCCTTGGAAGCTCGGCAGGAACGAGTGATGAATATTGATCGCGCGGCCTTGCAATTGCTGACACACCCACGGCGAGAGAATCTGCATGTAGCGGGCGAGCACGACCAAGTCGCAGCGCTCGTCCTGCACGATCTGCATGAGCCGGCGTTCCTGCTGTTCCTTGTTATCCGGCGTGACCGGCAGATGATGAAACGGAATGTCGTGATCGGCGGCGAGCCGGTAGAAGTCTCGGTGATTCGAGACGATCGCGGGAATCTCGACGGGCAGCGCCCCGATCCGGTAGCGATAGAGCAGATCGTTCAAGCAGTGGCCGAACTTCGACACCATGAGCAGCACACGCTGCTTCACGGCGGTGTCGTACACCGCATATTCCATCGAAAACGGTTCCGCCACGGTCGCAAAGGCGTCGCGCAGCGCGGCTGCCGTCGTCTCGCGCGCCGAGTCGAAGCTCACGCGCATGAAGAACCGGTTGCTGTCCGGATCGCTGAACTGCGCGCTCTCGACGATGTTGCACTCCTGCTGCAGCATGAAGTTCGCGACCGCAGCAATGATGCCCATGCGGTCCGGACAGGAGAGCTTGAGAATGTATCGATGCATTACCGGGGGCATGCCGCACCTAGCCTATCGTGGAAGTGTCTATCTGTTGTGCGAATCGGGCAACGCGATATGATCGATTCGCTGTATAACCTACGCGAATAGTGCCCGTGACCGAGTTCGACCTCAACCTGCTGCGTGTCCTCGTCGCGCTCGGGGAAACTCGTAGCGTCAGCAGCGCCGCACTCAAGCTGCACCGCAGCCAGCCGGCCGTGAGCGCTTCGCTGGCGAAGCTGCGCGAATTCTTCAACGATCCGCTGTTCGTCCGGACCGGTAACCGCATGGAACCCACCCCGCGGGCCATGGGCCTGATCGACTCTGCCCGTGCGCTATTGGAACGCGTCGGGACGGAAATCGTCTCCGACCCCGTTTTCGATCCCGCCAAGAGCACGCAGCCCGTGAAGGTCGCCCTGTCGGACGTGGGCGAAGTCGTCTTCTTGCCGACATTACTGCGTGAGTTACGTAAAGCCGCGCCGAATGTATCGATCCGCTCGATCAGCCTTCCGCCCGCCGACGTGGCAAGCGGGCTCGAGGCCGGCGAGATCGATCTTGCGATCGGCTACTTTCCCGACCTGAAGCGACACAACTTCTTTCAGCAGGGACTGTTCGTCGACGGCTTCAAGGCTTTGCTGCGCGCCGATCACCCGGTGAGCGCACGCAGACTCACCCTCAAACAATTCGTAGAGCTCGAGCACGCAGTGGTGCGCGCCGAAAGCCGCACCGAGGAAGTCATCGAGCGCTACCTGGCACGCAAGAAAATTCGCCGGCGCGTGGTGCTCACGACCCCGCACTTCGCGAGCGCACCGATCATCGTCGCGCAATCGGATCTCATCGTCACGATCCCGGAACCCCTTGCCCGCTATTTCTGCAGCGTCTCGGCTCACGTACGGCTCGTCGAGCTGCCGTTCGACGCGCCGCGCATCGAGCTGAAACAGTTCTGGCATCGCAAGTTCCATCACGACGCGCGGAATCGGTGGCTGAGAGCGCTGGTGTATCAGTCGTTCCAGCGCCGCTGAACGCCTAGGCTGTGGACTGTAGACTGTAGGCTGCAGGTCGAGCGCATTGACGCGCGCAAGCTTCCCCTCACCCGCACGCTTCGCTCTGCGACCTCTCCCGCCCGGGAGAGGTGGCCGCGCACGCGCGCCAACCTTGCCTCTCCTTGGGGGCCCCAAGGAGAGGGGTCTATGCGCGCCCAACGCGGAACTGTGTTCTTGGTCACGGGCTAGAATTTGTCTCGCTCGTTCTCCAGCTACAGCTTAGAGCCTACAGCCTATGAGTAAGAACGACCCATCCGCCTCCGAACTGATCGACGCACGAATCGCGGCATTGAACGACTGGCGCGGCGAGATGCTCGCGCGGATACGAGCGATCATCAAAGAGGCCGATCCCGATGTCGTCGAGGAAGTGAAATGGCGCAAGCCGTCGAACTCGATGCTCGGGGTGCCGGTGTGGTCGCACGACGGAATCATCTGCACGGGCGAGACATACAAGAATGTCGTGAAGATGACGTTCGCGAAGGGAGCGTCGCTGCCCGATCCTGTTGGGCTCTTCAATGCCAGCCTCGACGGCAACGTGAGGCGTGCGATCGATTTTCGCGAGGGCGACAAGGTCGACGCCAAGGCGTTGAAGGCGCTCATTCGAGCCGCTGTTGCACTGAACACCGCCGCTCGCTCCGCAAAACAGCCGAGCGGCAGAAAGAGCGGGCCTGCAAGGCGGGACCGGTCGCCTGCCAAACGCGCCCGCGCTAGCAAAGCTTGACAAGACAAGAGCGTGCAACGCCGCGCTTCTGCAGTATGCTCGGCGTCGGTTTGATCTCATCTTTCGGGGGACCTCATGAATCGGCTGGTCATTGCAATCTCGTCCGTGCTGATCGCAGCATCGGTCGCGCCTGCAGCCGCTGACAGCTCGTACAAGCCGCCGCGCACGTCCGACGGCAAGCCGGATCTGCAAGGTGTGTGGACAAATGTCAGCCTGACGACGCTACTGCGCACGCGGCAGTTCCAGACCAACGTCGTGTCCGCTGAAGAGGCGGAGCGTATTGCGCAGCAGCGCGCCGCCATGATGCAGAGAAGCCTCGCTCCGACGGATCCGAATGCACCCGCGCCCCCGAAGGGCGGCAACGTCGGCGGCTACAACTCCTTCTTCACCGATGCGGGCGAGCGACTTGCCAAAGTCCGGGGCCAATATCGAACGACGTGGCTGCTCGAAGAGAACGGCCAGCTGCCTTATTCAGAAGAGGGCCGCCGCACGTTCCAATCGAAGCTGGCGTTCACCCGCAACAATTTCGACGGCCCCGAGGTCCGCCCGATGGCCGAACGCTGCATCGTCGGTTTCGGCTCGACCGCCGGCCCGCCGATGATCAACGTGCTCTACAACAACAACTATCAGATCGTGCAGACGCCCGATCACGTCGTCATTCATGTCGAGATGAATCACGACGCGCGCGTGATCCGGCTCAACGGCAAGCACGTGCATCCGAACATTCGGCCATGGATGGGAGATTCGATCGGCTGGTGGGAAGGCGACACGCTCGTTGCCGAGACGACGAACTTCAATCCCGGCGAGGAGCTGCGCACGAACTTCGATCAGTCGTTCTACATCTCGAAGGATGCGAAGGTCATCGAGCGCTTCACGCGCATTTCGCCGACGGAGATCGAATACGAGTTCGAAGTGGACGATCCGAAGACGTTCACCAAAGTCTGGCGCGGCGTGATGGTGTTCAACGCGGCGCAAGGCAAGATCTACGAGTACGCGTGTCACGAAGGCAATTACGCGCTGCCCGGCATTCTGGCCGGTGCGCGTAAAGCCGAAGAGGAAGGCAGAGTCTTCGACCCCGGTACCGAGTAGCCGCTCCGCTTCTTCGCACGTTCGTTCGAATGCGCTCGCGCGCCCGGCCGTACCGGGGCGCGAGCGTTTTCGTTATTTCCACCCGAAATTCAGCGACAACTTGAACGTCCGCGTCGGTTGCCGATACGCGGTCTCGGCACCGAGCGCCGGATTGGGGTTGCCAGGTACGCCTCGCCAGACTTCGTAACGATCGACGTTCTTCGCATTGGTCACATTGAACACGTCGCCACGCAGCGTCGCCGTCAATCCCCAAAGATCGAACTGCTTCGCAAGCGCAAGATCGAGCTGCCGAAGGCCGATCGAATGATCGGGCTTGAAGTTCTGGAAATAGCACATGCGATCGCCTGTCACGCCCGGCGGATTCGGCTGCACGTCAAAGCAGTTGAGCGCCTCGAACTGATATGGGGATTGCAGCGTCAGCTTTGCCGAAAGCATCAAACCCCACGGCGCATCCCAAATCGCCGTACTGACGAGCCGATGGCGCGGCACGCCGACCGAATCGTGCCAGCCGAAGTCGCTGACATCCGGATAATCCAAGACATAGTGCTCGTCGTTGAACGCTGCGTTCGTGCGATTCTCGCGCGCGTCGGTATAGGTATACGCGACCGTCACGGCCCAACCCGATTCGCGGGTGTACGGTTTCTCGGCGGACAGCAGGACCTGCTTCGCGCGCGTCTCGATGCCGTTCTTCGCAATGATGAGCGAGCCGAGTCCCGGAATGCCGTTACCCCACGGCTGTCCGCCCCAAATGGTGCGCGGATCGTCCCGGAAACTTCCGTCCGGATAGCGATTGCCCAGCAAGAACACGATGCCGTCCTTCGACTCGATGTAAGCGAGCGTCAGCGACGTGTTCCAGTCCTGATTGCCGAATTGGAATCGATTCCGAATGCCGAGACTGAACTGATCCGAGTACGGGACCTTGAGATCGTTGTGGATCAGATTGATCTCGCGCCCAAGATTCGGATTGTCGGCCACGAGCGCCTCGAGATTCGCACGATCGAAAAAGGCAGGATCCCATTCGACGCAATCCCCGACGCCGACCTCGCACTCGTGACCCGGAATGTTGAAGCGCCGCACGTAGCGCGGGAACGTCCCTTTCGAACGCTCGAGCGCCAGGTAATCGAAGACGTTGCGGTCGTAGGCGCGCCCTGCTCCGCCGAACAGCACGAAGCGTTCGGTGCCGCTGAAATCGTAGGAGAAACCGATCCGCGGCTGAATCGCGCCGTCGAACGCGTCGCGATTGTTGCCGGTACTGATGTAGTCGGAAATGTCGATGCCGCCGAGCGCGAGCGTTTGAGCGTACGTCTGGCCGGCGGGTGCATTCGGATCCTGCGAAAAGATCGCGTCGACCACGTGCTGCGGCGTCACGAAATCGAGATAGCTCGGCGTCTCTTCGTAATCCCATCGCAATCCGAGGTTGAGGATCAAGCGATCGGTCACCTCCCAGTCGTCCTGGATGTAGATGCCGAACTGCTTGTTGCGAGATTTCACGTTGCGCTCCGGCACGCCTGGCATGACGGCGCCGAACTCGACGCGATACGGCGTGTTCAGATCGCCGAACACGTCATAGAAGAATTGCGGGTTGTAAGGCTGTTGCTCGAACGCATTGATCTCGACCTGCTTGTACTTCACGCCGGTCTTGATGATGTGCTCGCCGAACCAATCGAACGCGGTGAACGTGAGATCGTCTTGGAACGACCAGCCGCGTTGACCTTTGTCCTGATAGTCCTCGCCGCCGCCCAGATTGAGAATGATGCGGTCTTGAGTGCCGGCGGTGAGCCGATAACCTGGAGCGAGGGTGACCGGACGCGGATTGAAGTTCGCGTCCTCGTACGTGATGTGCATCTCGTTCAGGAAACGGGCACCCGTGTACTGATACCGCAAGCCGAAGCGCTGCTCTTCATTGTCTTTCGTGCTAGCGAATTCGCGCGTGCTTTGATTGCCGATGTTCTGCAATTCGCTTTCGTCGCGCACCCTCGCAGTCAGCTCGAGCAGGTGGTTGTCGCCGATCGACCAATCGATCTTGCCGAAGAACAGATCCTCTTCGAACGGCGCCGTGAGCACACCGATGTAGCGCGCCAAGTCGCCGGCTTCGTCCGACGAAATGCCTTGGCCGAGCGTGACGGTCTGCGGCGTCTCGAATTTCTTGCGCTCGTACGTCAGGAAGAAATGCATGCGGTCTCGGATGATCGGTCCGCCGATGCCGATACCGTACTGCTCTTGCTCGGACTCGGCTTTCCGGCCCGATCGCGCCTCGATCGGATCTGCCGCACGCCAGTCTTCGGTCGTGCGATCCCAGAAGGCCTCGACCTCGAATTCGTTCGTGCCGGACCGCGTGACCGCCACGACCGCCGCGCTGCTCAACTGATCGTACTCGGCCTTGTAGTTCGACGTGATGACCTTGTATTCGCCGATGCCGAGCTGCGGGAACGGATTGCCGCGCGAGAGCGTCTGGCCGCTCACGCCGCCGCGAAGCACATAGTTCTTCTGTCCCACGCCATCGATGAACACGTTCACGCCGTTCGCGGATTGCGCGCCGCTGCGCAGCTCGCTCGTCGAGCCGTCGCCGCTCGTGACGAACTGTACGCCCGGCACGATGTCGGCGAAGGCGAGAAAGTTGCGTGAGTTCTGCGGCAAGGCTTCGATCTGCCGCGGCGAGACGTAAGTGGCCACCTCTGAGGTGCGCGTCTCGAAGAGTTGGGTGGCCGTGACGACCACCGATTCGATGGTCTGCGTCTGATCGGCCACGCCGAGATTCAGCGTTGCGGTTTGACCCACTTGCAGCGTGACCAGACGCTCTGCGGCGCCCTGGTCGGTCGTCGCCTCGATACGGTACGTACCGGGAGGCAGGCCGGCCAACGCGTAACTGCCATTCGCTTCGGTCTGGACGCGACGGCTATAGCCGGTCTCGGTGTTCGTTGCAGTGACGGTCGCGCCGCTGACCGGTTGCTCACCGACGCTGACCTGTCCGCGCAAGGTGGCACTGACTGTTTGGCTCAGTGCCTGCGGTGCCGCGACCATTAGCGAGCTCACGATCGCGCCGGCGATCAATTGCCTGCCGCGAGAACTGAAACGGTGTCTCATGATCCGCCCCCTGATGTTTCGCAATTGCGAAATGCGTGAAGCACCCGCGTAGCGACTCGAGGGCCACGCGGGCGCCCGGGCGATGCTTGTTCGTTGCCAAAACGCATCGTTGACCGGGCGTAGGCATAATGAAATGAGTGTCGTACCGGTGGAGTTCCGACAGCGCTTGGCGGCACCGCCCAGGCCGCGAGCCTTTCTCACAGCGCTGTCATGACTACTCTGCGAAACTTGAATTCATTGGGGTTGCCGCCAAGCGTGTGCGCCTATGGCCAGTCAGCAGATCGCGAACATTGCAAATTTGAAAGCCTGGACCTCGGGTGTCGATGTCGACGCCGAGACGCTGCAGCAGTTACGCAACATCTCGGCCCTGCCGATCCTTGCGGGCCATGTCGCGGTCATGCCGGACGTGCACCTCGGGAAGGGTGCGACCGTCGGATCCGTAATTCCCACGAAGAGCGCCATCATTCCCGCGGCGGTCGGGGTGGATATCGGCTGCGGGATGTGCGCGGTACGCACCGGGATCGCGGCTGACCAATTGCCCGATTCGCTGAGACGCCTGCGCTCGCGGATCGAGGCGCGCGTGCCGGTCGGCTTCAGCATGCACGACCGTCCGTTAAGCTTGGCCAGTGATGGACCGCAAGGTCGTGCCCTTGCGAGTACTGGCAGGGAACTCGCGCGGCGCTACGAGAAGCTCGCGATCATGGACGTGATCGGCAAGTACGATCACAAACGGACGTTCCATCAGCTCGGCACCCTCGGCGGCGGGAATCATTTCATCGAGCTCTGCGTCGACGAGTCGAACGGCGTCTGGGTCATGCTCCATTCGGGCTCGCGCAATATCGGCAAGACGATCGGCGAAACGGCCATCCAAATGGCGCGAGAAATTGCCGAACGTGAGGATCGAAAACTACGCGATCGCGACCTTGCCTGGCTCGACGAGGGATCGCGGGCATTCGACATGTACGTCGAGGCGCTGCGGTGGGCACAGGATTATGCGGCGCACAATCGCGCTCTGATGATGCACGAAGTGCTGCGTGCGCTTCGCGAGGAGCTCGGGCGCGAAGTCGCCACCTTCGAAAATGCCGTTCAGTGCCACCACAACTATGCCTCGGTCGAAGAGCACTTCGGTGAACGAATCTGGGTGACGCGCAAAGGCGCTGTGTCGGCGCGCCGCGGCGAGCTCGGCATCATTCCCGGCTCGATGGGCGCGAAGTCGTACATCGTGCGCGGCAAGGGCAATCCAGAATCGTATTGCTCCTGCTCTCACGGAGCGGGTCGCCGCTTATCGCGAGGTGCGGCAAAAAGCAGGTACACGGTTGCGGATCTGGAAGTGCAGACCGCAGGCGTCGAGTGTCGCAAAGATGCAGGCGTGCTCGATGAGATCCCTGCCGCCTATAAAGACATCGATGCCGTGATGGCCGCGCAGACGGATCTGGTGGAAGTCGTGCACACCTTGAAGCAGGTGATGTGCATCAAAGGGTAGCTACACGCCGAACGCGTGCACCAATAGTGTTCAGCGTTCGTTCATAGAACAGCGATACGAGCCATGTCGTACAACGCAGACGCGAGAAACTACGCTTGCGCAAGCCTTCGAGTCGAAGGTACAAACAAATCCGGTACATCGGGGAGCAAGGCAGCGGGAGGTTCAATGCGAGGCGTCATTCGAGGCACCTGCGCTCACTGCCAATCCGAGACCTACTTCGATCCAGCGGCCGGTATCGGCCTCGAGGCAATCGCCGCCAGCACTTGCATGAAGTGCGGCCACACCGGCGTCGTCATCACGTTGAACATCGAGCCGCCGAGCGACGCAAAAATTCTCGATCACATTCCGCGATTCGAGCCGGATTCGTGCATCTCAGCGCGTCACTGAACGGCCGCTCGTACGCGTGATTCTCCATCATGGCACGCCCTGACTCGGGCGTTGCCAAGGGCCTGTTCAAGCCTCGCCTGCCGAACGACGTCAACTCCGCATTTGTCACATGGGATTGCATAACGGCGCGAACAGGCAACACCCCTGTACCTCCTTTGCAGGATCTGCATGGATGCACAACGCAATCGTTAAAAAAGCTTGTCGGAGGTGAGTGCCCACGGAACGAAATGGGGTTCTCGTCCGTGTAGCAGCCATGCGATTACGTCAGCGCGCCCCACACACCTTCGACGTCCTCATCGCCGATCCGATTCGGTCGGATTCCGCGGCGACAGCAGCTGCGCTTCGGCGCTGTCGGCCGAGCGTTTCGATCGTGCGTGTAATGTATGCCGATCAAGCGGCCAGGATCATGTTCGAACGCGGGCTACTGACACACGAACCCGAGCGGCCGCGGCTGATCTTCCTTGAAGCTGGCGTGCTCGAAGGTACTAAGGCACTGCTGGAAAGCATTTGCGAGGATCCGCGCACACGCGAAATTCCGGTGATCGTTTTCTCGAGAACTTGGGCAAGCACGGAAATTCAGATCTGCCGGGCACTCGGCGCAAGGACCTATATCGTCAAACCAGAGAATCCCGATCAGTACCGATCCGCAGTCGAGCGCATCGCCGACATGTGGCTCAGCCATGTGCCGGAGCCATCTTCGTCCGTCGTCGAAGCGGATGAAGAATCCGCCGCTTGGGAGCTCGGAGCGTCGCGTACCGACTCCGATCTGCACTCTCCTTTCCCCGCGAAAGCCGGCATCTAATTCCGCGCTTCCGGTGCGCTCGTACGCATCCGGCATCCACCTGTTCTTATCTTCGTCTGGACACCCACCGAATATTTGCACGAATCGCCGAGAAAATCGCGTACCCACGTACTCGGAGCCGGCCTATGGTGAACACATCGTCAGATCGATGGCTCACCAATGGGTTACGCACGCAAGAACCTCATCTGCCTGGACGACACACCTTACTACCATGTCGTCTCTCGGTGTGTGCGTCGTGCGTGGCTGTGGGGCTTTGATGCGTACTCCCAACGCGACTACTCACATCGAAAGAGCTGGGTTCTCGATCGGCTGGCACTTCTGACGTCGATCTTTGCCATCGACGTCTGCGCCTATGCGGTCATGTCCAATCACTATCACCTGGTGCTACACGTCGATCGCAATCAAGTGAGCGCATGGTCGGACCAAGACGTGATCGATAGATGGTCTCAGCTCTTCCGCCTACCTACGCTCGTGAAACGGTGGCTCGAAGACGAAGCGACGGAAGTCGAGATCGAGGCTGCTCGGCAGGTAGTTGACCGCTGGCGCCAGCGCTTGACCGATGTAAGTTGGTTCATGCGCTGCATGAACGAGTACTTGGCTCGCCGAGCGAACGCCGAGGACGAATGCACTGGCCGGTTTTGGGAAGGTCGTTTCAAGTCGCAGGCCCTGCTCGATGAAGCCGGACTCCTTACCGCGATGGCGTATGTCGATCTGAATCCTGTAAGAGCCGGGATCGCCGACATCCCTGAAGACGCCGAATTCACCTCGATCTACGCACGCATCAAGGAGATGCGCGGCGCTACGAAGAGGACCTCGAAGACACGGAAGCTGCGATTGCTGCCGTTCCGCGATCAGGCCCAATCCAGCACTTCCACCCTTCCCATGCGCTTCCGGGATTATCTCGAACTGGTCGATTGGTCTGGCCGAAGAGTGAGGCCGGACAAAAGCGGGGCGATCGACTCGCAAGCTCCGCCTATTCTCGAACGCTTGAACATCGATACCGATGTCTGGAGCCTTGCCATGCGCGTGCGAGGCAATGTCTTTGGCCGAGGTCTAGGTCGACTCGATCGAATGCGGCTACATGCGCACTCACTCGGCCAGGTCAGAATTCGCGGAATGACGCAGGCACAACGACTGTTTCGGTCTACCTAGCCGACTGACGGAATAAACCCGGCAGCGCGCGATGTTGCGCGCGACCTGCGTCAAGCAGATCCTTTCCCCCTTCTCGCTCTTCCACCCTTTCACGCTTCTCCTTATTGGGCCAGGCGCGCCAACTCGGTTTGGCTCCTCGCCAATCCTGAACGACAGATGGCCAAATCCATCGGCGTGAAAGATGGCTGACCAAATCCATAGATCCAGGATTCCGGGTATCCCAATTCAGTCAATGGGTGTCCAAATCGGGTTGGGGTTGCGGTCAATGGGTGTCCAAATCGGGTTGCGTGGATTGCTCGTGGTTGCTACGCCAACGGATTGCTCTCAAATCGGATTGCTATGGGTGTCCAAATAGCGTTTTACAGCGTTACCGTCGGAGAGGGAACGGGTGCTTGCTCCCGAACCAACGAAATAAGGGGCGCGAAAGTTTTCAACGCTTTGGATCGGTTCATCAAATGTCACCCGGCAGATGGTTGCTCGATTCAGCACCCGATAGGTCAGTGAAGAGGATACTCATGGTTACGGCGGGCTTGATCGCAGGAGCGGTAGCTATGAGCCTGTACCTGACAGGATGCGAGATCTGTAGCGGAGGTGCGAGTTATTTTTTCCCAACGGAATGGATCGGAGTGAAATTCGAAACTGAGCAGGATGCAGAGAACGTTCGTCAAGCGCTGGCTGCTTTTGCCCAAAAACAGCGACGGCGCGTTTATCGGCCAATCGATGAACCGTTCTTCGCGGAGCAGAATCTTAGGGACCCTTATATGCACCTCGAACGATATACTCACTACGACCCTCCCGGTCGATGCACAGGATGGGCAGTCACGCAGATTGACCACGCCCCGGACTGCATGATCGTCATGGTTTCGGATCGCTCCGGCTCATGGACTCATGAGTCTTTAGAGGCTGTGCGACAAATTGAGCGCCTGCTCGCTAACGTTGCGGCAGGGAAGGTCGCTGTCCTTGTAAGAGCGAAGCCCCAACAAAATTACCCGGCGCAGATCGCAGCATCCGAGACGGATCTGCCACCCTCAGAGCTGGCACCTTGTGAGTGGAGGACGCAGTTTGAGGTTCCCGAGCCAACTCCTCCATAGATGTGTGGGATCTTTTCCAGCCCTTCTCGCTCTTCCACCCTTTCAAGCTCCTTCTTATTGAGCCAGGCGCGCCGACTCGGTTTGGCTCCGAGTCAATCCTGAACGACGAATGGCCAAATCCATCGGCGTGAAAGATGGCTGTCCAAATCCATAACAAATCCATAAAGATCCAGCGAATTCCGGGTATCCCAATTCAGTCAATGGGTGTCCAAATCGGGTCGCTAGTGCGTTCGTACGCATCCGGTATCAACCTGTTCTCGCCCCTGCGCCGGACTTACACTGCCCATACACAAGTGTCCGAGCACCACGATGGTCCCCGTCTTTCGTTGTAGCGACTACCTTCAAGCGCAACTGCTCGCCGGTCTGCTGCGACAACACGGCATCGATACATATCTACAAGGCGCTTATCTGCAGGGCGGGGTCGGCGAGCTGCCGGCGATCGGCCAACTCGTCATCATGGTCGACGAAGAAGATCGTTCCGCAGCGGAATGGATTTTGAGAGCCTACGAACGAGGCGAGCTGGCGATCAGGGAAGATGAGTTCGAGGAGCCGCTCGATTAGCCGGACACGGCGACGAAGATAGCCGCATCGAAGCGGCCCGCTGCCAGCATGCGGCGGGCCGCTGATGGATCGAATCATCAAACGGTGCGTGTTAATCAACGCGTCGTTTGCACGCACGGCCTGCGGCCGTACCGGCAAGCGGAGGGCAACAGCGTCAGCACGAGGCCGAAGCTTCCGCCGCCGCCCTTGCGACGTTCGGTCGTGCCATTACCACGCGGGTTGGACAGCAGGATTTCAACCGGGCTGGATCAGGTCCAATTGCCTTCATCCCAAACCAAGCTGTCCCAGAGATCTACGCTCCAACTCGAGAATCGACTCGATGTCCACGCGTTGAGCCAGAGCGAAGATAAGGCGAGCCCTCAACCAAGTGAGCTTCGATTCGATTTAATGCGCGGCGGCGAGCCGGCGATTAGAATGCGCTGCCCGCCTTTGGCCGAACGCCTGCGCTGCCGAAGCCGCGCTCGAGAAACGATCCTGCGCTAACCTTGTCAGCCGCCCGCCCCCACCACCGCCCCGTCCTAGGCATCGCATTCAAGATCGCCTCGGTCGTCTTGTTCGCCGGCATGACCGCTTGCGTGAAGGCGCTCGGCAAAGAGATTCCCGCTGGACAAGTCATTTTCGTGCGCGGACTGCTTTCGATGGGCATTCTGGCGTTGATCGCCTGGGCCTCCAATGCACTGCACCTACTGAAGACTCAGAATTTTCGCTCGCACGCGTTGCGGTCGATCAGCGGAACCGTGAGCATGTTCTGCCTGTTCACGGCGCTCACGCTGATTCCGCTGGCCGACGTCACAGCCATCACGTTCACGTCGCCGATGTTCCTGACGGTACTCGCGATGCTGTTTCTCGGCGAACGCATTCATCGTTTCAGATGGACGGCGCTCGGCATCGGATTTCTCGGCGTCCTGATCATGGTCGGGCCGCATTTGTCGTTCGCCGAGGGCTCTTCGTTCGGCGTATTGGCAGCGCTCGGTGCGGCGATGTTCTCCGCGATTGCCATGGTTTTCGTGCGCAGCATGAGCGGCGGCGAGCACGCCATCACGATCACGTTCTACTTCTCGCTCACGTTCACGATTTGTTCTGCGCTGACCGCGCTACAAGGGTGGCCGATTCCGACACCGAGCCAATGGCTGTTCATCGTCCTGGCCGGTTTGTTCGGCGTGTTCGGCCAGTTGTTGATGACTTATTCGTATCGGTACGCCGAGGCGTCGACGATTGCCCCGCTCGACTACACGAGCATGATCATGTCCGTGATTCTCGGCTATGTCTTCTTCGACGAGATGCCGACGCTCTCGGTCTGGATCGGTGCGCCGCTCGTCGTCGGCTCAGGCTTGATCATCCTGTGGCGCGAGTATTACTTGAAGAAACAGCTCAGCGCGCCGAGCCCCCAGATCTAGCAGGCTGGGCGGGCTGCCGCTTGCGCGGCCCGCAGTATCGGTTCCCCCTCATGCAAATAGTCGATCTGCGACGAACGGGTTCGATTGCCGCTCCGCGCCGAACGTGGACGTTGGGCCGTGTCCCGGAACGAACGTCACGTCATCGCCGAGCGGAAAGAGCTTCCCGCGAATCGAACGAATGAGCGTGTCGTAGTCGCCGCGCGGAAAATCGGTGCGCCCGATCGAGCCGGCAAACAAAACATCACCGACCCAAGCGACACGCTGATCGCGATGGAAGAACACGACGTGACCCGGCGTGTGTCCCGGACAATGCAGCACCTCGAGCAGTTCGCCACCGACCGTCACCGTGTCGCCGTCGTGCAGCCAACGGTCGGGCGTGAAGCTCTCCCCGGGCGGAAACCCGAACCGCTGAGTCGCCTCAGGAAGTCCGTCGATCCAAAACTTATCGTCCTCATGCGGCCCTTCGATCGGCACCCCTTTGAGCTTCGCGAGCTCCGCAGTCGCGGCGGCATGATCGAGATGGCCGTGGGTCACCAAGATTCTTTCGAGCTCGAGTCCGTTCTTGTCCAGTTGCTCGAGCACCCGATCGAGGTCCCCACCGGGATCGACAACCGCAGCACGGCGGTTGGCTTCGTTCCAGATGATCGAGCAGTTCTGTTGAAAGGGGGTAACCGGCAGGATCAGCGCACGCATGGGGAGAGTGGATAAGATGGTTGAACGGCGCGGAAGTCTACGGTGTCGTGCATGCTCTAGCACGCCCCACGAGCACGACAGCCGTCGAGACGAGCGCTAGTAACGCGGATCGTAGGCAATGAAGACTTCCTGGGACTGCGGGTGCAGCATCACGTAAACGGCGGGGTCGGATTTCGAGACCAGATTCACGTACTTGATTTCACGTCCCGGGGCGAACCAAGGCGTCTGCGTGCCTTGCACGAACGAGCGAACCGTTGTCGCCTCCAGGTCCGGCCAACGCTCTCTGACGAACGCCTGAGCACGCGGACCCACGAGATGCAGCCGCCACATCTCCACGCGCTTCGTGAAGAAACGCTGCCGAGCGAGCTGATAGCCGTGCAGCGGCACCACACCTTCGGGCACCTCCTGCAGACCGAATGCATCCTGGAATATGCGCACAGGGTCCGAGCTCGTCTCTCCCCCGCAAGCACTGAGCAACAACAGCGACGCAATCGCGATTAGCACTCTCATCGGACCCTCACGTCTTGCGACCTTACTCACGTTTTCGACGCGATTTATGACGTGTCGGCAATATACATGCAACTGTCGACCGCAACTCGACGGTATGCCCGCAGAGTTCGCGCGCCCTGAGTAAGCCCTCCGAACAAATTTGCGAGGAGCGTCGCACGGCGAGGACCGGACCGTCGAATCCCTGACGGTTCGAGCAGCCTATGGATTGCGAATATCCGGCAGATCCCGTAGTCGGTTCCGCGAAACTCGCACGAACAATCGGCAGAGAGTGTGAACGCCCGCCGCGCTTGCATTTGCGCTTCCATAGATCCTGCGCATCGCCAACGGTGAGAAAGAGCTTCGCGACGACGATTCACGAACCGACTCGACGGGACCGATCGACATGACCGACAGCGATCCGATCGAAACATCCGGGTATTACCGCAGCATGGCGGCCGTGCTCGACAGTCTCGATGCAGCCGTCTACGTCGCCGACATGAAAGACGGCGAAATGCTCTTCATGAATCGGTACGGCCGATCGCATTTCGGCAACGATTACCGAGGCCGGAAGTGCTGGGAAGTGCTGCAGGAAGGGCAATCCGGTCCCTGCAGCTTCTGTACGAACGCCCGTCTCGTCGATACGGAAGGCAATCCGACGGCTCCGTATGTCTGGGAATTCCAGAACACGCGCAACGGACGTTGGTATCAGTGCCGAGATCAAGCGATTCATTGGGGCGACGGGCGCTTGGTTCGCATGGAGATCGCCACGGATATCACAGATCGCAAGCACATGGAGCTCGAGATCGAAGAAGCCAAGCGCCGCGCCGAAGCGCTGGCACATACCGATGAGCTCACGGGATTGCACAACCGGCGCGCGTTCTTCGCGCACGGAGAGCAGCTCTTGCAGGATGCAATGCGACTCGGGCACTCCGTCGCTGCGCTCATGTTGGATCTCGACCGATTCAAGTACATCAACGATGTGTACGGACACGCTGCGGGCGACAAAGTGCTCAAGTCCGTTGCCCGCGCATTGCGGCCGCTGATACGTACCGATGACGTTCTCGGCCGCTTGGGCGGCGAAGAGTTTGCCGTGCTCATGAACGATGTGAGCGAAGTGCAAGCGCTCGACGTTGCGGAGCGTCTGCGTATGGCCGTCGCCGACTGCGTGGTACATCACGGCTCGCACATCATCCGCCCGACGACGAGCATCGGAATTGCCGTGTTCGAGCAGCCTACGAGCTTGAGCGAGATGCTTTCGCATGCCGACGCTGCTTTGTTGAGAGCGAAACGTTGCGGGCGAGACCGGGTCGAGTATTCGAATGCGCTTCTTCAGACCGGCACGTTCTCGATCGCTGGCGAGACGCTGAGTCGACCCAGGTGAGACTGAAGGCTGAAGGCTGAAGGCTGAAGGTTGGGCGCGGCATTGAGCGCCGCGCAGCGTGAAAGCTTTTCGGCGCCCAGTGCAAGGAAAAAGCCTTACCCCGCCATCGACGCAACCTTCCAACCGCCCACTGAGTCGAACCACCCAAGAAAAGCTCAGTACGCTTCGCGATAGCGCGTCGCTTTGCGATGCGCGAAACTTGTGTCTTTGAATCCTTAGGAAATCACCATGACTCGTTGGCTCGTTGCATTCATCGCTGTCGTCGGGTGTTCGACATCCGTCGCGCAGACCGATTGGACTGAAGAAAGCAATCGGCATGCACAGGTTCTACTACAGGTCATCGCCAAGTACAGTCCGGAGTCCGCATCTTCGATCGGCGTCGAAGGCTACGATGAAGAGATCTTCGATCTCAGGCCGGGCTTCGCGGAGCGGGCCGAGGCCGACCTCGAGGCTGCCGCGAAGCAACTCGAAGCCGTGCGCGCCGCAACACAGGACGTGCGCGTACAGCAGGACTTGGACATTCTGATCGCGGCTGCACACGACCAAATCGCGAGCTCGCGAATCAATCGCAAGCACCTGCTGCCGGTCTACGACCTGCCGCAAGCCATTTTCGGAGGATTCCGGAATCTGCTCGACGAACGCGTACCGAAGGAACGCTGGCCGGCTGCCGTCGTGAGGCTGCGTCGATACGTCGGCCGCGAAGCGGGCTATGAACCGATCACATCGCTCGCTCGCGCGCGCTACGAAGAAGCCGCCAAAGATCCGTCTCTGCTCGGCCCATGGATCGTCGAATTGCAGCAGAACCTGGACAACCAGCAGCGCTACCTCGACGGCATCGAAGATCTGTTCAAGAAAAGCCGACTCAAGGGCTGGCAAAAGGACATGCAGACGCTGCGCCGGCAGATCAACGAATACGGCGAGTGGATTCGCTCGACCGTGTTGCCGCGTGCGCGACAAACCAATCGTCTGCCGCTCGAGGTGTACGCCGACAACCTCAAGCAGTTCGGCGTGAAGATGAGCCCGCAAGAGCTCATCGACCGCGCTTCGGCGAGCTTCGTCGAAACGAGGTCTGAGCTGCGAACGCTGGCGCGCGCATTGGCCGCGGAGCGAGGCTGGAAAACGGACGACTACCGCGAAGTGATTCGCCTGCTCAAGAAGGAGCGCATCGCGGAAGACCAACTGCTGCCGTTCTATCGCGAGCGTCTGTCGCGCATCGAGGATATCTTGCGGCGCGAACGGCTCGTCACGCTACCGGAACGCGAAGCGGTGATTCGGTTGGCGACCGAAGCGGAATCCGCTGCGCAGCCGGCACCGCACGTCAGTCCTCCGCGTCTCATCGGCAATACGGGAGAACCGGCCGAGTTCGTGCTTCCGGTTCGTAACCCCAATGCACGGCCCGGCGCGGAGATGGACGACTTCACGAACGACGCCGTCGCCTGGACGTTGACCGCCCACGAAGCGCGGCCGGGACATGAGCTGCAGTTCGCCAAGATGTTGGAACGCGGCGTGTCCATCGCGCGCGTCGTGTTTGCGTTCAATAGTGCGAACGTCGAAGGATGGGCGCTCTATGCGGAAGCGCAGACGAAGGAGTACTTGCCGCTCGACGGACAAGTCGGTGTTCTGCAAATGCGCATGATGCGCGCCGCGCGCGCATTCCTCGATCCGATGCTCAATCTCGGCTTGATCCAGCCGGAAGAAGCGCTGCGCTTCTTGACGGAAGAAGTCGTGCTGTCCGAACCGATGGCCAAGCAGGAAGTCGATCGATACACATTCAGAGCGCCCGGCCAGGCAACGGCCTACTTTTATGGCTATGCGAAGCTCAATGCGCTCCGCACAAGAGTCGAGATCGCGTTGGCGGATCGCTTCGATCGACTCGCCTATCACGACTTCATCATCAGCCAAGGACTGTTGCCATTCGAGCTGATCGAGAAAGCCGTGATGGAGGAATTCGTGCCGGCGCAGCGCGCCCCCGCTAGGGAATGAGGGAAGGAGGGAAGCGAGAACGCAAACAGCGATGCAGGATTGCTGGCTTGCATCGTTCGAGTGAGAGAAGTGGGAAAAGGGAAAACGGGCATACAAAATGGCGGTGCGGAGTCGGAGAACTCCGCACCGCCAAATCGTTCGCGGAATTGGGGTCGGGAGAAAGTAGAAGGTGTCTTGGTTGCGAGAACCCTCGCCTTCCCTTCTTCCCTTCTTCCCTCATTCCCTACTCCACTACTTCCCTTTCCCCTTACTCCCCTCCTCCTTGGGCCGCGCCTGATCCGGCTTGCTGTAATCGCACACGCCGTTCGGGAAAATCTTCTTCAGCTGTGCGATCTGCGCAGCCGTCGGCGTCCACGGTAGATAGTCGCCGTCGGCGACGGCGCGCTGGACCGGCTTCAGAGCGCACTTGTAGACACCGCCCTCGATAGGCGCTCCGGCCACGATGCGCGAAGTCGAATAGATCGGGAAGCGCTGCGTGCAAGGACCGGCCGGCTTATCGTCAAGGATGCCGTCCCAAGCATCGTCGCCCGCATAGATGAGCTGGCCGTTCACGTCGAAGCAGCTATCGACCGCGCGTGCCGGACGATTCTGGCGAATGCTCTTGTGCGGATTCGCTTTGATGTTGCGCATCCACTCGTCCATGACCGCGATCGCATCCATCGATTGGCTTGCCTTCGGCACACCCGGCACGGTGTCCGTGAACCAAATGACCAGCATGTCCGAGTTACCCATGCGGTCGATCACGCGTTTACGCACGGCAAAGCTCTGATGCACGTTGTGCATGTCGAGCTCGCGCTCCATGTACTGCCGATGATCGATCGTCGGCCGATCGAGCTTGCCGCTGAACACCATGCCCGAGGTATACGCGGCACGCATCGCACTCAAGTCGCCTTCCGTACGCGGTGCGGGCTTGTTCGGATTCGAGCCCAAGTTCATGTTGCGCCGGCTCCACGGATCGAAATATCCGGGAATCGTGAGCGCTTTCTGGATCTCGCTGTCCGACGTACCAAAGAACGGGAAGCCTTCCTGCACCATTTCGCTCGGGTGTTTCCACCCGCCGATGTGCCAGTTCAGGTGCAGGAACTCATCCATCGTGATCTTCCCTTCCTGCAGCGAGCGCAAGCCGTACTGCACGCCGACGTTGTCCCAGGTCGGACGCGCTGCACCGGTCTTATCGACGCCGTAGATGTTGCGCAGATCGTCCCAGTGCGTCCAACGGATCGCAGCGATGTCCGATTGCGGCTCGTAGTTCTCTTGGTTCGGCACCTGCCCATACAGCGGGTTCATTGCGAGCGGCGTCAACCCTCGCCATGACGCGATGCATTCGGTCGAGCCCATCGCGGTGCTGTACCCGAGCACAGCCTTGAGTTGGGCAAGCGGATCGGGCACGCCGTCCTCTGCATTCAATCCGACGAGCCAGCTCCGATTCTTCGTCTCCCGCCATTTCGGATTCGCGCGGTCGGTGACGTCCATGTAGTGCTCGAGCAATTCGCAATCGCCGATGTGAATGGTCTGCGTGACCATGTCGGGATACGACTGCACGGGCAGCAGCGCATCGAGCACACCAGGATGGTTCTGCGCGATGATGTACTGCTGAATCGCGCCGCCCGATCCCCCGAGACCGACTGTGTACGTGGGCACGCCGTAGCGCTCGATGAAGCGCTCCTTGGTCATCATTGCCGTCTCGCCGGCAACCTGCAGGTTGTAGTGCGTGCCCGTGTTGTTGCCGCTCGAATGTACGATCGCATAACCGAGCTTCAGGATATCGGGGTTCAGCGAGCCGCTGTGCACCGTGCCTTGCGTGTGACCGATCGCCACGCCTCCCTGGAACCAGTACAACAGCCGGCCATTCCACAAGCTCGTATCCGGCTCGTCAGGATTCTCGCCGGCGGGCGCCAACATCGCGATGCTGTACAAGAATCGATTGATCGAGCCGATCTCGCGACGAACGATGAAGTCCACGGTTCTGCCGTCCGACAGCGTGATCGTCGACATGTCAGCGGGCCGGCTGCCATCGGCAGGCAGCGTGGCCCAGGCGTTGCCGGTCGTTCTATATAAATAAGTAACGAACGTCTCGATCGAGCAATTGCGGCTGTAGCCGATGACGTTACCGGAGCTGTCGAACACCTTCGTGCCAGGCGGTACCGGGCTGTCGACGAGCGGCTGTCTGCCCACCCCGTTCTGTGTCGTCGTACAGACGAAGGGATGTTGCTGCGGACCCGAGAACATCGGGCCGGTAATGGGATAGTTCGTGATCTCGAGCGAGTCGCGCAGCGTGCTCTTCTTGACGTAGACCTCGAGCACATTGCGACCTTCAACGAAACCGCTGACGACGCCTTCGAGCTTGTGACCGCCTTTGGCAGCGAGCTTGACGTCGATCCGGTGACCGTTCAGGAACCATTCGAGCTTGTCGTGCAATCCAGGCGCGGCGATGACCTCGATGCGCGCGTCGCCGCCGGAGACATACTCCGGTGGGCTCGACACGATGCGCAGCTCGACGCCCTTCCCCTTGGCGTGATCGTGCTTGCCCTTCCCGTGATCGTGGCTCTTGTGATGATCCGGCTTCTTGCCTTTGGCAGCCTTGTGATCGTGCTGATGCTTGCCGTGCGAATGATTTTCGTCGTGGTGCCCTTTTGTCGCCACCTTGGCGCTCGCCTGCGGCGCGTGCGCATCGCGCTTCCCGTGCACGACCGATGCGCCCGCACCTGCAAGTGCCACCGTACCGATGGCGGCAAGCAACCACCCGAACCTGCGCGAAAGAACCAACGCCCTTCGCTCGCGCGCTCCAACCTCGCTCATCGCGAATCCCCCTTGTTCTGAAACTCCGCTGCCGCGGCTGTTATTGGTCGCGCACTCGGAGCGAATGCGCGAGTGACTTGCGAATGGATACTCTCCTGCTCCGAGTTTTTCAATGCGCTTCGCGCTACTTGCCTCCGTATACAAGGGCCGGTGCACCGAGCCGAACTTCACGTTGCCAGGTCGAACCCTGACTGGTGAATGGCGTTCTCCCGCCATTCGGTCTGAGACCTTGGCATACGCTTCGCGCGTTTCTGCCCGAGCCCCAAGCCCCGTGCCCCAAGTCCACGAAGTGCCCTCGTCAGCGACTTCAGCGCGTGTAACCCCCTATTCCCCTGCGTCGAACACGAACGTGAGGGACTCGGCTCGTCGCCTACGATTTCTCTCCCATGATTGACGAGGAGATCGCCATGGCTCATCCAGGAAGCACGACGCGCGGCACGCAGCCGAGCGCGTCGATCCACGGAACGCAGCTGGCGCTCGATCCGGAGCACGAGCGGCTCGATCCTTTCATCGGTAAGTGGCACATGGAAGGCCAGCAATATGCGGGTCCTGCCGGACCGGAAGCGCCGATCAGTGCGCTACAAACGTACGAGTGGTTGCCGGGTGGGCAGTTCCTGATTCACCGCTTCGACGGGCACATCGGACCGATCGCTGCTGCGTGCATCGAAATCATCGGCTTCGATGCCGAGCGCAGGTGCTATCGTGCCCACACCTACTACAACAACGGCCAAACGAACGTTTGGGACATCGAGCCGCGCGACGATCGCTGGATCGTGCTCGGCGATTGGAATGCCGGCGGACGCTCGTTGAAGATTCGCTGCACGACCTCGTTCGCGGACGGCGGACAAACCATGAACGGCGTTTGGGAACACTCGCCGGACGGCGTAACGTGGCAGCCGTTTTGGAAGGTGACGGCGAGGAAGATGGTGGATCACTAGCTAGCGCGCTGCCGCGCGCCCTAGTAAGGACGCTGGGCGCTGGGCCTGGCACGACAGCTACGGTGACGGCCAGAGCAGAGCGCGACGACGATTGCCTCCTTTCCTCGCAAGCACACGCTCCGCTCTGCTCGTCCCTCCTTGGAAGAAGCAGGAGTGCAAGGCGCATCCGCGCAAACAACTCTTACCAGAGCCCAGCGTCCAGAGCCCAGAGCCCAGAGCCCGCTAAACTAGAACAAACAACAACACGCGGGCTTCCCTTTGAGCGATCAAAGCCAGTTCAGGTTATTCACGCAACGGCGCTTCCTGCCCTTCTTCGGAGCGCAGGCACTCGGCGCGTTCAATGACAACGTCTACAAGAACGTGCTCGTCATTCTGGCGACATATCACGCGAGCACGTACACGACGATGCCGCCGACGTTGCTTGCGAACGTTGCAGCAGGCCTCTTCATTTTGCCGTTCGTCCTGTTCTCGGGCATCGCAGGTCAGCTTGCCGATCGCTACGACAAGGCGCTCGTTCTGAAGGTCGTCAAGGCGTGCGAGATTCCGATCATGCTCGCCGCGGCGATCGGTTTTGCGACGCAGAGCATCGAATTGCTGCTGGCGGCATTGTTCCTGATGGGCACGCAGTCGACGTTCTTCGCACCCGCGAAATACGGCCTCTTACCCGAAGTGCTCGCGGACAAGGAGCTCGTCGGCGGCAACGGCTTGCTCGAGATGGGCACGTTCCTGGCGATCCTGCTGGGCACGCTCGCGGCCGGGCTACTCGCTGCCTATGGGCAACTAGGAGCCATCACGACGACATTGATTGCCATCGCAGTCGTCGGGTTTCTGTTCAGTCTCGCCATTCCGAGATTGACGCCGGCGGCGCCTAACTTGCGTGTCGATTGGCGTCCGTGGACTTCGACCTGGGACAACATCCGGGCAGCGCGCGAATCGCGCACCATATTCCTGTCGATCCTCGGCATCTCCTGGTTCTGGTTCTACGGCGCGCTCGTGCTCGCGCAATTGCCGCTGTACGCCAAAGACGAGCTCGGCGGCAGCGAGCAAGTCGTAACGGTCATGCTCATTTTGTTCTCGGCCGGCGTCGGTATCGGCTCGCTGCTGTGCGAACGCTTATCCGGACACAAGGTCGAGATCGGCCTCGTGCCGTTCGGTTCGATCGGACTCACGGCATTCGCGGTGGATCTCTACTTCGCCACGCCGCACGATCCTTTCGGCGAAGCGCTGACGGCTGCCGAGTTCGTTCGGCAGCCAGGCGCGTGGCGCATTCTGCTCGATCTCGGCGCAATCGGCTTGTTCGGCGGCTTCTTCATCGTGCCGCTCTACGCGCTCGTACAACAGCGCACGCGGCGCGAGGTCATGTCGCGCGTCATCGGCGCCAACAGCATCTTGAACGCCGTTTTCATGGTGGCTGCCGCTGCGCTCGGCGCCATTGCGCTGCAGCTCGGCATGACGATTCCGCAGGTACTCCTGCTCACGGGCATTCTGAATGCATTCGTCGCGATGTACATCTACGGACTCGTGCCGGAATTCCTGTTGCGCTTCCTGGCCTGGATGCTCGTGCACTTCGTCTATCGGCTCGAACGGCGCGGCCTCGACAATATTCCAGAAGACGGTCCTGCGCTCTTGATCTGCAATCACGTGGGCTTCGCGGATGCGATCGTGATTTCGGCCGCGTGCCGACGCCCGATCCGATTCATCATGGAGGCCGGCATTTTCAGGATTCCGGTGCTGAAGACGATCTTTCGCGGCATGAAGGCCATTCCCGTCGCGCCGGCGAAAGAGGATCCAGAGGTTTACGAACGCGCGTTTCAAACCGTTGCGGCCGAGCTGCGCGACGGCAATCTCGTCTGCATCTTTCCCGAAGGCCGGCTCACTGCGGACGGCGAAATAGGCGAGTTTCGTCCAGGTGTGCTTCGCATCTTGAAAGAAACGCCGGTGCCGGTGATTCCGATGGCGCTGCAGGGACTGTGGGATTCGATGTTCTCGCGCAAGTATCCGAAAGTGTGGCAGCGTTGGCCGAGACGGTTCTGGCCCAAGATCGGTTTGATCGTCGGCGAGCCCATCGATCCCGCAAACGCCGACCTCGAGTCGCTTCGTCAGCGCGTCGTCGAGCTGCGCGGAAACAAACGCTAGACCTATGATCGCGTCTTGCTGACCTTGCGTCGCACTTTCGTATGCGTCGCGGGAGCGTCGGCTTCAGGATTCGTCTCCGGCACCCCCAACGCCATGTGACGCGCACGTTCGCTCGCTGCCGCATACAGGTCCGCCAGAAAATCCGCCGGCGATTCTTCGAGCGACCACGGCCGCGGCGGCGGCAACGACCGCAGGATTGCAGCTGCCGTCTGCGGCGGATCGAAATGAAACCGCAACGTCGGCAACGGCACGGGAGGTACTTCGTACTGCGCCCACGCCTCTGGCGACACTTCGACAGACGTCGGTGCAAGCTCTTGCCGGCGCGGCTGCTTCACGACTTCATCGACGCCGCTCCGCAACCGTGACAGCGCGGCGAGCACCTGATCTCGCGTGCGTCCTCGCAGCTCGAACAACAAGAACGGATCGCGATCGAACGCCTCGCCCAAGACGTAATGCATGGCGGCGACATGCTTGCACGGGCTTGCCCAATCCGGGCACGAGCAATCCGTTTCGAGATCGTGACTCTTGCTCGGAAACAGACTGCGCTTACAGCGGCGGAACACCGATTCGATGTCGGGGGGCATCTGGCCCGCCAACAGCAGCGCGGCGTAACGTGCCTCCTGCGCCATGATCTTGATCGCCATGTTCCATTCGGCATTCGTGAACACGTCCATGCGCAGACTCACGTCGTACTCCTCGGTGCCCGTGACGACGGCCGTCACGAGGCCGGGCGAAATCTTCAGATCGTGCACGCGTCCCGTACGCGCATAGGACCGGCCGCGTCCGAGCCGGCTCAAGTAATCGCGCGAAAAATGCTCCAGCGCTTCGATCCAGCGCTGTCCCCACCACGTCGTGCCCATCTCGCGGACTTTGATGCCCTGCTGGGGCGGCGGTCGTTTGCGTTTCCGAAAATCGCCGTCGAAGCTCATGCGGGCACCTCGCTCTTACGGCGACCGCGCGGATGCGGCCCGCTGTGCGGCGACTCGCCCTCCTCCGCAGCCTCCGTTTCCCCGATGTCTTCGGAAACCACCGCATCCGGCGCCAGCGAGAACAGATCGCGCAGCTCCTGATCGTTCATTTCCGTGATCCATTGTTCGCCGGCGCCGACGATGGATTCTGCGAGCTCGCGCTTGCGCTCGAGCAGCTCGTCGATCTTTTCTTCCACCGTGCCCGCGCACAGCAGCTTGTGCACCTGCACGCTGCGTCGTTGGCCGATGCGATATGCGCGATCGGTCGCCTGATCTTCCACGGCCGGATTCCACCAGCGGTCGTAATGGAACACGTGATTGGCAGCGGTCAGATTCAATCCCGTACCGCCCGCCTTCACCGAGAGCACGAAAATCGGCGGCGAACGAGAGTCTTCTTGTTGAAAGCGACGCACCATCTCGTCGCGCGCGCTTTGCGGCACGCCGCCGTGCAAGAACGGCACCTGGACTCCGAACACGCGTTCGAACTCTCGCACGAGCCGCTCGCCCATTTCGCGATACTGCGTGAACACGAGCGCACGATCGCCCTCGGCGAGGACTTCTTCGAGCATCTCGAGAATGCGCTGCAGCTTGCCCGAGCGTCCAGCCAAAGGCCCTTCCTCGCCGAGATATTGCGCCGGATGGTTGCAGATCTGTTTGAGCGCGGTGAGCAATGCCAACACGCGACCGCGGCGTTCTATTCCCTCTGCGCCTTCGATCTTCGACCATGACTCGTCCAGCGCCGCCTGATACAGCGATGCCTGCTCGCGCGTCAGCGAGCAGACGATCTTCATTTCCTGCTTGCTCGGCAGGTCTTGAATGATCGTCGGATCGGACTTGAGACGGCGCAGGATAAAGGGCTGCGTGAGACGCTTCAGTTTTTCGGCGGGCTCGGTCTGACCGTACCGCTCGATCGGAATGGCGAACGTGCGGCGGAACTCGGCTTGCGGACCGAGGAAGCGCGGATTCAAGAACTCGAAGATCGACCACAACTCGGCGAGCCGGTTCTCGATCGGCGTACCTGTCAGCGCAACCCTGAACTGTGCTTTGAGCGATCGTGCTGCTTGCGCCGTACGGGACGATGCGTTCTTGATGTTCTGCGCTTCATCGAGCGCTGCCATGGCCCACTCGACGCTCGACAGAATGGGCCAGTCGCGTCGCAACAGCCCGTACGTCGTGAACACGACCGTACCCGGCTCGAGCTCGCCGAATGCCGATGCGTCTCTCGCGCGTTGCGGCCCGTAATGACGCACGAACGGCAGACTCGGCGCAAAGCGTCGCAGCTCGCGCTCCCAATTACCGACGACCGAGGTGGGACAAACGAGCAACGTCGGAGCCGTATCGCCGAGCCGTCTTCGATGCAACAACAAAGCGATGAGCTGCACGGTCTTGCCGAGACCCATGTCGTCGGCGAGACATGCACCGAGCCGTAGATCGCTCATCGTTGCGAGCCAACCTGCGCCACGCACCTGATAGGGCCGCAGCGTGCCGACAAAGGTTTCCGGGACGTTGAAATCGCTCGCTTCCGGCGCTGCGCGCAAGCGCGCCAGCACATCGGAGAGACCGCCCTCCACCGCAACTTCGATCGGCAACGAGGTCTGCGCAGTCCGTTCGACCGCACCGAAGGCCGCTGCGAGACCTTCGTGAGCCGCGAGCGTGCCGCCCTGCTGTTCGAGCAACTGAATCGCTTCGTTGATCTCGCGCTTATCGACTGCGACCCACCGGCCGCGATGCCGCACGAGCGGCGCTTTGAGTCTCGCAAGCTCCTGCAGCTCGTCGATCGTCAACGTTTCGCCGGCCAACTCCGCCTGCCAACGGAACGCCAGCATCGTGTCGAGCGACAGGCCTCCTTCGACACCGCTCTTGTCCGTCGATGCGCTCGATTTGCCGGCCGAGCTCAACCGCATGCGCATGCGCAAACGGCGTTGGCCCGTGCGCGTGAGCTCCGTCGGCAGAATCACGCCGAGCCCGGCCTCGATGAACTGCGGCGCGGCGTTGTTCAAGAATTCCCAGGCGATCGCGCTTTTCATGCTGATCGATTCGGGCCGCGCTTCGTGCAGACTGGCCTCGATCGGCGGAAACAGCCGGGCGGCAATCGCCAGTCCTGCGAGCAAGTGCTCTTGTGCGGACCGCGCGCTGCTTGCGATACCGCGGCGAATCGATGCGCCGCCTCGGTACACGTCGGCCGCAGGCATCAGCAAGCTCGGATCGCGCGCCGACTGCAGGAAATAGCGCAAAGTAAAGAGCGCATCGTCGCCGCGAGAGCTCTCGTCGACTTCCGGCAGGTCGAGACGGAAACACGCCCGTGCCTCGCCGCTCACGCCCGCAAGCGGCTTGATCCATGCCTTCAGATCTTCCGTCAACAAACGCTCGGCAAATCCTTCGCCGGAAAACTGCGCTTGCGGTCCGTGCAAGGCGCGCCGCCAACGCTGCTCCCAAGTTGCGCGCGGCTGCACACGCTTCGCCTCATCCGTACGCATCAGCGTATCGGCGCACGCATTCAGGAAATGCTCGAGCAAAGCGTCCGGCGTCCATACGCGTTCGATGCGCGCTTGACCGGCTCGCCGCCCGCGGCGGCTCGCTCCAGCAGGAATCGCGTGAGCTGCAGGCGGAAAAGAATTCGCGAGCCGTGCGAATCTGTCGGCATCCTCGCCGAGCAGAATCGAAGCGCGCCAACGAGCTTCGGTGTGGGAATTACGCTGCTCGATCGTCGGAATGATGCGGCCGCGCGCGATCAGATCGAGCGCAAGCTTTGCTGCAGCCGTCCAGATCGCTACCGAGGGCGGCAATTGACTCGCCTCTGCCACGCCGATCGATGCGAGCGCCGGGAGCCCGACCTGCAGATCGATCGAAACTCCCTCGACATCCTCTGCTATGCCGGCTTCCAGTACACAGGGTTGCGTTGCGGGCTGACCGAGCGAGGCAAACGGCACTTGTTGCGCGTTTTCGCCCCAAAGAAACAAACGCGGTCGCGCCGCATCCGGCACATAAAGCAGATGTGCGCCTTCGTTCCTCACTATCGAATCGTCACCGCAGACGTTTTGCCTGCGCCTGCCAATACCTGATCAATACGAACCCAGTTGCCATGCCGCCCAAATGCGCGAAGTGCGCGACACCTTGCGCCGTTTGCGTGATACCGAGATATAGCTCGAGCAATCCGTACAGCGTGACGAACAGCCATGCCGGCATCGGGATGGGCGGAAACAGCAGCATCAGCTTGCGATGCGGCCACGCCATACCGAACGCGAGCAGCAATCCGAAGACACCGCCGGAGGCGCCGACCGCAGGAACCAAGCGCATACCGGCCGCTTCCACCACGATCAAGTGCATGAGGGCTGCGCCGATGACGCACAGGAGGTAGTACGTCAGATAGCGGCGCGGACCGAACAGCTGCTCCACCTCCGATCCGAACATGAATAGCGCGAACATGTTGAAAAAGATGTGCGCGAAGCCGCCATGCAGGAATCCGTACGTCAAGAGCTGCCATGGACGAAACGGAGGCAGCCCGGCGTCGGCGGAGCCGAACGGCCAGAGGGCAAAGTGGATCTCGAGCGTGTATCCGATCGCGAGCTGCTGGAGCACGAAGACGACCACGTTCGCGATGATCAGCGCCTTGTTCGTCGGCGTAATGTATGAGTTCATGCTGAACCTGTATCTGCCAGTCGAAGCTCGGCTTCACGGTGCGGCGCAGCCATGGCGCCGCCGCAAGGGAATGCAACTCGACCGCGAGCAGCCGAACGTGCAATCAAACCTCAAGCCGCGCCAAAAGAACAGGCCCGCAAAGCGCGGGCCTGGGAGGACGAGGAAACAGCGTCGGAACTGAGAACGTAAGTGTTTCAATACACGCAGCGGCTCCGCCTGCGGACCGTGACGACTACTTAATGTCGTACGGGTCAGGCCGCGGCATGGCCCGAAAACGGCCTAAACGGCCGGTACGGCAAACCGAGATCCCGCGCTACCGCCTCGTGCGCAATCGCGCCTGCATGAACGTTCAAGCCGTTCCTCAAGTGCTCATCGAGCGAGAGCGCCTCCTCCGTGCCGAACCCCGCAAGCGCCTTGATGTAAGGCAGCGTCGCATTGGTCAGCGCGAAGGTGGACGTCCTCGGCACGGCACCAGGCATGTTGGTTACGCAGTAGTGCACGACACCGTCGACCGTGAATGTCGGATCGTCGTGCGTCGTCGGCCGGCTCGTTTCGAAACAACCGCCCTGATCGATAGCGATATCGACCATCACCGCACCCGGTTTCATCTTGCGCACCATCTCGCGCGTGACGAGCTTGGGTGCCGCCGCACCTGGAATGAGCACCGCGCCGATGACGAGATCGGCTTCCGTCACCAGCGCTTCGACGGCGCCCCGCGTCGATGCAACCGTTCTCAGCCGGCCCGCAAACTGCGCATCGAGCGCTCGCAACCGCTTCAATGACAGATCGACGACCGTCACATCCGCACGCATGCCGACAGCGATGTCGGCAGCTGCGGTTCCGGAGACACCGCCGCCGAGAATGACCACTTTCGCAGGAGGCACACCCGGGACGCCGCCGAGCAGCACGCCGCTACCGCCTCGCGCCTTTTGCAAACACGTTGCGCCGACTTGAATGGACATCCGTCCGGCAACTTCACTCATCGGCGTGAGGAGCGGCAACGTGCCGTCGGGCGCGGTGACAGTCTCATAGGCAATTGCCGTCGCGCCGGATGCCATCAGGGCTTTCGCCTGCTCCAAATCTGCGGCCAGGTGCAGATACGTGAAAAGCGTTTGTCCGCGCCGCAGCATCTTGCATTCGCTGAGCTGCGGCTCCTTCACCTTCACGATGAGATCGGCGAGCGCAAAGACTTCGGCTGCCGTCGCAACGATCTTGGCACCGGCTGCCTTGTAGGCATCGTCATCCACACCGATCCCCGAACCGGCGTTCGTTTCGACGTAGACCTCGTGACCGGCTGCTACGAGCTCACGAACACCGTTCGGCACGAGCGCGACGCGGTATTCGTGGTTCTTGATCTCCTTGGGCACACCAATGCGCATGAGCGCCTCCGAGGACTCCCGTTGATATGGCCACTGTAGGCCTCCGCTCGACGCAGGAACCTGCAGCATATGGCGGTTGACCCCCCTGGAGTGGCAGAATCCTCGAATCAACTCGAGAAATACGACGGATTCTTGCGTATGCAGCTCGACCGTTTCGACAGAGCCATTCTTCAGGCGCTGCAGCACGAAGGGCGCATCGCCAACAGCGCGCTCGCGCAACGTGTGAATCTCTCGGAGTCGGCGACGCTGAGGCGCGTTCGAAGCCTCGAGGAATCCGGATTGATCGAAGGCTACACGGCCTTGGTCAACCAACAGAAAGCCGGCTTTCCGGTTAACGTTTTCGTGAACATCACGCTGGAGCGTCAGGACGAGAACGATCTGCGCAAGTTCGAAGAAGCCGTTCGCAAGATTCCCGAAGTCATGGAGTGTTACTTGATGAGCGGCGAATACGACTACCTCATCCGCGCAGTGGTCGCCGACGTGTCCGATTTCGAACGCTTACATAGCAAGCACCTCACGCGGCTGCCCGGAGTCGCAAGAGTGCATTCGAGCTTTGCTTTGCGAACGGTACAAAAGGCGCGAGAGCTACCGATTCGATAAAGTCGTTCCGTCAGAGATCGGTGTTGGGAGCACCGAACGAAGTTGAGCCCTTGGAGATTCGCATGGGTAATTTCCTTCCAGAATGGCCGTTGCTCAGCGCGTTCCTCGTTGCCAGCGTCGCATTGGCCATTACGCCGGGCCCTGGCGTCATCTACATCGTCACACGGAGCCTTGCTCAAGGAAGGCGGTCGGGTATCGCCTCGGTCATCGGTGTTGCATTCGGCAACTTCGGCAACGCACTCGCCGCTGCCGTCGGGGTCGGTGCTTTGTTGTCCATCTCGTCGACGGCCTTCTCGATCGTCAAGTACGCCGGAGCCGCCTATCTTGTGTATCTCGGCATTCGTGCGTTTCGCGCTCCGAAATCGGAGACCGACTCCGTACTCGCCAAGACGATGCACACGTCTCGTGTACTCCGCGATGGCTTTGCCGTCGCGCTACTCAATCCCAAGACCACCGTCTTCTTCGCGGCGTTCCTGCCTCAATTCATGAGCACGAGTGCATCGCCGGTCCTGCAGAGCATGGCGCTCGGCACATTGTTCGTGCTCATCGCTGCGCTCTCGGACACCGCATACGCGCTCGGCGCGAGCGCCGCCGCACCGCTGCTGAGCCGCGCAAGCCGCGTCAAATCGTACGGGCGTTATTTCACAGGAAGCGCATTCGTCGGGTTGGGATTGTTCACGGCTGTCTCGAGCTCGCGGAGCGAGTGAGCGCCACGTGGGTGCGAGATATTCCAAACATCGACTTCAATGAACGAGTTTTTCTTCTCAGCGCTTTCCTTCGGCTCGGCCTCTGGCATCAAACCCGGGCCGCTCGGCATCATCGTCATTCAGCAAACTCTCTCGCGAGGGCTGTCAGCCGGTGTCCGAGCCAGTCTCGCGCCCCTGATCAAGGATGGTCCGATCATCATCGCTGCGCTCTGGCTGCTTTCGCGATTCAAGAGCATCGATCTGTTCGCCGCTGTACTGAGTCTGGTTGGAGGGATCTACCTGTTGCGGCTTGCCGCCAAAATGTTGCGCATCCGCGAGATCTCAGTGACCGAGAAGCTGCAATCGGAGAGCTCGCTCACCAAAACAATTCAAGTGAACCCACTGAACCCTGGCCCATACCTTTTCTGGTTCACCGTGGGCGGCAGCTATATCGTTCGGGGCACGGCGCTCGAAAGCCTGGTGTTCGTCGTCACGGCCATCGGCACATTGATCGTTGCGAAGATCGTTACGGCCGTGATTGCCGCGAGATTCTTACCGACTCTTGAAAGCCCAGGCTATCTGCTCACGATGAGACTGCTGGCCGTCACGCTCGTTGGTTTCGGCTTGCTCTCTATCGTGAAGGCGGTAGAACTGGGTCTGCCGATGACGTACGGCCCATAGTGCGAAACCGAGTAATAACCCACATGCGCTACGTAGCCTTTCTGCGCGGCGTGAGCCCGATGAACGCCAGCATGCCGAAGCTCAAGCGCTGCTTCGAGAATGCTGGCTATACGAACGTCAAGACCGTGCTTGCGAGCGGCAATGTCGCATTCGATTCGAACAATCGATCCGTCGCTTCGCTTGCCGCGGAAATCGAGGCCGCCATGAATGAACATCTCGGCCGCAGCTTCATGACGATCCTCCGGTCGACCAAATTCTTGCAGGAATTGATCGAGGCGGATCCGTTCGCGCGCCATCGGCTGCCCGCCAATGCCAAACGCGTCGTTACGTTCTTACGCGTGCCGCACAAGGGCAAGATCTCGCTGCCGCCCGAGATCGACGGCGCAAGAATCCTGGCCGTGCGCGGCGGCGAGGTGTTTACGGCCTATGTGCCGAGCCCGAAGGGACCCGTGTTCATGACCTTGATCGAGAAAACATTCGGCAAGGACCTGACGACGCGTACTTGGGACACGGTGCAGAAGTGCGCAAGAGCATGAGCTAACGCCCGCACGCGCGCTCGACATGACACCCATGCGCACGGTGCCGAAAGCATTGATTGTCTGGTGCGGCATTCTCGTGCTCGCTATCGTAAACGGCGTGCTGCGCGAGCAAACGCTCATCCCTGCGTTCGGCCCCGTCGGCGGATTGGTCTCGAGCGCATGCTGTTGATGATCTGCATCTGCACCGTGGCATGGCTCGCCTCTTCGTGGTGGGGGCACTCGGTCGCGCTGAAAGCTCAAGCTGCCGGCGCGCGGAAAGCATGCCCCTGGATCGAAACGGCCTTGACCAACACCCAGATGGGCATCTGAACATGCAACCCGAGCGCTACGGACGCGGCGCACGTGAGCCGCGCGACCGCGAGGGCACCGTTGCCGATATCGACTTCGACGAGCTCGGTCCCGCGATCCTCCGGCTCGATACGCACGATCGTGCCGGCGAGCATGTTGCGCACGCTGACACCCTCGACGGGATGCGTCGCGAGAATCAGATCGCGAGCGAGCAGCTGTACGCGCACATGTGCGCCGGGCACGGCTTCCGGCAAATGCGCCTGGATGGTGCCGGCGCCGATCTGCACGGCTGCAAGACCGGTGCTCGAATCCCGCGAAACGATCACGCCGTTCAATACCGCACCCATCGCTTCGTCGCCGACAATGGCGCGTAGCGCCGCATGTCGGCTGACCGTTTCGATCGGTCCTTGCGTGGCGATCGCGCCTCGCTCCATGACGACGACATGCGTCGCCAGCCGCAAAACCTCCTCGAACTGATGGCTCACGTAGACCATCGGAATGGCCAACTCGTCGCGCAGGCGTTCGAGGTACGGCAGAACTTCCTCGCGGCGCGGCGCATCGAGCGCTGCGAGCGGCTCATCGAGCAGCATCAGACGCGGCTGGGAAAGAAGCGCCCGCCCGAGCGCAACTCGCTGTCTTTCGCCGCCCGACAATTCGTGCGGACGCCGATGCAACAGGTCGCGTAACCCGAGCAGCGTCACGACCTGGTCGAAGTCGACGAAGCGTTTGCCGGTCCGCGCACGGCGCTCGCCATAGCGCAAGTTCGCCATGACGCTCATGTGCGGGAACAGTCGCGCGTCCTGGAAAACGTAGCCGATACGGCGTTGCTCCACGGGCACGCGCACGTTCGCATCGGTGTCTTCGAGGACGAAGTCGTCGATTGCAACGAATGCCCGGTCGGCTTGCAGCAATCCCGCGATGCAATTGACGAGCGTCGTCTTGCCGCAGCCCGAGCGTCCGAACAACGCGATCGTGCCGGGCGTCGGCACTTCGATCATCGCGTCGAGCTGGAAATCCGCGCGTCGCTTGCGAATTGCGATGCGCAGCATCAGCGCCCCAGCATCCTGCGCATACGACGCGCAAGAAATTCGGCGATCAACAAACCGCACAATCCGAGCGCAAAGGAAATGCTCGCCAACCGCGCTGCAAGCGCTTCACCGCCCGGTGTCTGTAGTGCCGTATATAGCGCGAGCGGCAATGTGCGCGTCTCGCCGGGAACATTCGAGACGAACGTGATGACGGCACCGAACTCGCCGAGCCCTGCGGCGAAGGCCGTGACGACACCGGCCAAGATACCCGGCACCATCAACGGCAAGGTAATGCTGAAAAAGCGATCCCATGCTCCAGCGCCGAGCGTGCGCGCGGCATCTTCGAGTCCGGGGTCGACGGATTCGAGCGACAACCGAATCGCACGCACCATGAGCGGAAAGGTCATGACCGCCGTTGCGAGCGCGGCGCCGCTACTGGTGAAGACGAGCCGGATGCCGAACGCCTGATCCAGCCACTGACCGATGGGTCCGCGCACGCCGAACAACAGCAAAAGTACATAGCCGACGACGACCGGCGGCAAGACGAGCGGCAAATGCACGATCGCATCCAGCAAGACTCGGCCGCGCAATCGCCCCCGCACGAGCAGCCAAGCGACCACAATCGCGAGCGGCAAGCTGACGATCACGCTGCGCGCTGCGATCGAGAGGCTCAGGCGGACAGCATCCAATTCGGCGGGAGACAGCATGGCCCGACATCGTTGATTTGCGGACAAGTATAGCGAGCCTCGACCCGGCATCCGGGCTCGAATCGCCGCTGCCATGGCAATGCGGCGGTTACGCCTTTAAGATTGAAGGCCTGATCTGCGGCAGTCCTTGGGTTCACGACTATTAAGGGGGTTTCGATGAAGGCTCTTATCGCTTCAGCGCTTTTACTCGGGGGCATGCTCGCAAGCGGAATTGCCATGGCTGAATGCGTGTACCCCAAGGCGCCGACCAGCATTCCCGACGGCCAGACGGCTACCGAAGAAGAAATGCTCGCCGGCATGCGCGCGGTGAAGCAGTACAACGAGCAGGTCACTGCCTATCTGAATTGCCTCGAGATGAAGCTGCAATCGGACATCGCGGCGGCGGGCGCGGATGCCTCGCCGGAAACGATCGCGCAGATCAAAGCCATCAATGCGAAGCGGCACAACGCAGCGGTCGAAGAGCTGGAAGCTCACGCTGCCCGCTTCAACGAACAAGTCAGAATCTACAAAGCGCGCGGCAAACAGAAGAGCTGACGCACCTCGACACGCTCGATCGACACGAACCCGGCGTCTCTTCGACAGAGACGCCGGGTTTTCTTTTGCTCGTTAAGAGCACTCGGCGCCCACTGTCGAGTCGCCGCATCGCATCTCCGCTTATGTGAAAACTCCTCATCTTGCGCGCTAGGTCACGGACGCTGCGCTCAAGCGTGCAGATGTCAGGCCGATTCAGAACACGAAGGCCCGAAGCGCAGAAATCATTGCATTCGGGGGACATTGCGACACTGGGGGAACGAGCCATGAAGAAATCGGTCGTGCTTTGCTGCGTTGCTGCTTTCGCATTCGTGTGCACCGACTCTGCGCAGGCAGACTGCGTGTTCCCAAAAGCGCCTGCGACGATCCCGGACGGCAAGACCGCAACTGAAGAAGAGATGCTGGCGGCCATGGCCGCCTTCAAAGCCTACAACGAGGCGGTGAACGAGTACGGCAAGTGCCTCGAGGAAGAAACGAAGAACAAGGCGGCGGGTACCGCGCAGCTCATGCAGTTGAAGGCCATGCAGGCGAAGAAGCTCAATGCCGCCGTCGACGAGCTGCAAGCCAAGGCCAAGCTCTTCAACGAACAAGTGCGGATTTTCAAGTCGCGCTAGCCGCAATCGGGGGCCTCGGCGAGACACCGGGGTCGCCCACGAAACTTCACGTAGCGGCAGTGCGACATCGGTCGCACTCCCCGCGATTGGCCGCTCGCGAAGGGTAAAGACCGGCTGACAGCTGCCGATGCTGCAGGAAGTTGCCGACAACTGCGTCGGCCGATTTAACTCATTACGTTTGGAGATTGCGTCGATGAAGCTCAAGTCGCTCAAAGCCGTCGCGGCTGTCCTGCTTGTCACCGGCCCTTTCGCTGCGCACGCCGACTGTGCGTATCCGAAAGCACCGGCCACCATTCCGAATGGTGCGACCGCGACCGAGGCTGAAATGATCGCCGCGATGGAAGCCTTCAAGGCTTACGACGCAGCGGTGAAGGCCTATGGCGAGTGCCTGGAAGAGGAAACGAAGAGCAAGGCGGCCGGCACGGCTCAGCTCATGCAGCTCAAGACGATGCAGGCGAAGAAGTTGAATGCCGCCGTCGACGAGCTGCAGGCCAAGGCGAAACAGTTCAACGAGCAGGTCCGCATCTTCAAGGCGCGGTCGGGCTGAAAAACCGCAGTCCCCGTGACACACTTGAACGCCCGGTGGGGTGACCCACCGGGCGTTTTTCGTTTCAGGGACATGTAAGTCGATGACAACACCCGCAGAAGCCGCTGCCGCGATTTGGTCCCGTGCCCCCCTGCTTCCCGCTACAGCCGCCCCCTTGCACATGCTGCCGGGCGCAATCCTGCGTGAGCCGATCGCTGCCACCCGCGATCAACCGCCGTTCGACCGCGTCACGATGGACGGGATTGCCATTGCGAGCAGCGCGTTCGCCGAGGGCCGACGCGCATTTCGGATCGCCGGAACCCAGGCCGCCGGCTCGCCGCGCCAGACGCTGACATCGCCAGATACGTGCATCGAAGTGATGACGGGCGCGGTGCTTCCGGACGGCTGCGACTGCGTGGTGCCCGTCGAGCGCATCGTCATCGACGACGGCGTTGCAACGATTGCGGAAGACTTCCCGGCGAGCGCTCGGTTGAACGTTCATCAGCGCGGCCTCGATTGCCGTGCCGGCGATGCGCTGCTCGAACGCGGCACGCGCATCGGCGCGCCGGAGCTCGCGGTGATTGCCTCCAACGGGTTGTCGCAGGCGACGATTTCGCGTCGCCCTCGCATCATCGTCGTTTCCACCGGCAACGAGCTCGTCGATCCGGGCGCGCCCGTACAGGACTGGCAAATCTATCGTTCCAACGTTTACGGCGTGCTCACCGCGCTGCAGCGGCGGGGCTTCCTCGATCTTGCACACGACCACATGCCGGACGATCTCGAAGCCATGCGTGCACGCTTGCGCTCGCATTTGTCCACGCACGATGTGTTGATTCTGAGCGGCGGCGTGTCGATGGGCCGCTTCGATTACGTGCCGAGGGCCCTAAACGAGCTCGGCGTCGAAAAGGTGTTTCACACGATCGAGCAGCGTCCGGGACGGCCCATGTGGTTCGGGGTCGGCGCAGACGGGCGCATGGTATTTGCCCTGCCGGGCAATCCAGTCTCCACCCTGATCTGTCTCGCGCGATACGTCTACGAAGGGCTCGACGCGATGATGGGCGCGACGCCCCGTACGGTCGAGCAGGTTCCTCTGGCTGCGGACGTCGAAGTCAAACCGCCGTTGACGCTCTTCATGCCGGTCAGAATCGCCTTCGACGTCACCGGCATCAGGGCTGAGCCCCGCCCGACGAAGGGTTCCGGCGACTTCACGTCGCTGATCGGCACCGATGGGTTCGTGGAGCTGCCGCCCGGGCCAAGAGTTTTGTCAGCGGGGACGGTCGTGCCGCTCTATCGGTGGTAGTCTCCGCTCGTGGCGGGTCCGCGATCCGACCTCAAAGCGCAGGCACGCGATGCCGTCTGAACTTGTCGCAAGGATCGAAGCCGAAACCTAGACCTTCAGCATGCAAACGGACGCTTGAACCGCATGTCCAATTCCTCTGTCGTCACGCTGCCGACCGTAAATCACCCGCGCGATACGCTCGGCCGGCCGCTGCACGACTTGCGGATCTCGGTCATGGATCGGTGCAACTTTCGTTGCCCGTATTGCATGCCCCGCGAGACCTTCCACGAGAATTACCGATTCCTGAAATCGAGCGAGCGTCTCTCGTTCGAAGAAATCACTCGGCTGACGCGGCTGTTCGTGCTGCTCGGCGTTCGCAAAGTGCGCTTGACGGGTGGCGAGCCGCTCCTGCGTCCCAACATTGCCGAGCTCGTCGGCGAGCTGACGGTGCTCGAGGGCGTGCAAGACGTGGCACTCACGACGAACGGCGTCCTACTCGCTCAGCATGCGGCTGAGCTCAAGGCCAACGGATTGCATCGGATCACGGTCAGTCTCGACACGTTGGATCCTGAACTCTTCAAACAAATGAGCGGCGGATTTGCCGAACGCGATCGCGTGCTCGAGGGGATCAAGGCCGCTCAGGACGCAGGCCTCACGCCCATCAAGATCAATGCAGTGATCGAGCGCGGAATCAACGATCACACGGCGCTCGACCTCGTCGAACATTTCCGCGGCACCGGCGTCATCGTGCGATTCATCGAATACATGGACGTCGGCAATCGCAACCGCTGGAGCATGGAGCGCGTCGTGCCTTCGAAGGAGCTGCTCCAACGCATTGCCGAGCGATGGCCTCTGCATCCCGTGCGCGAGAACTATCGCGGCGAAGTTGCCGAGCGTTATGCGTTCGACGACGGCGCAGGCGAGATCGGGTTTATTTCGTCCGTATCGAATCCGTTTTGCGGGGATTGCACGCGCGCCCGCCTCTCTTCCGAAGGCGTGTTCTACACCTGTCTTTTCGCCACCCGCGGCACGGATCTACGCGGCCCGCTGCGCAGCGGAGCCACCGACGAAGAACTGCTCGACATCATCCGCGCCACGTGGATGAACCGCGGCGACCGCTACAGCGAGCTGCGCCAAGCCATCCGCGCCTCGGAGCAGCCGGTGAAGAAGATCGAGATGTATTACATCGGTGGCTGATGCCAAATGAACGTGTTCTCCCACATCGATGCCTCCAACAACCCCACGATGGTCGACGTCGGGCAAAAGGCGGTGACGAAGCGTGTTGCCGTTGCAGAAACACGCGTTCGCTTTCCAGCGAATGTCGCTGAGGCGTTGCGGTCGCAGGGATTCAATTCATCGAAGGGGCCGGTGTTTCAAACGGCGATCATTGCAGGCGTGATGGGTGCAAAGCGGACGCATGAGCTGATTCCGTTTTGTCATCCGCTCGGACTGGAGAATTGCAAGGTCACGATCGACATGGAAGGCGACGAAGCAGTCGTTCGATGCACGGCTTCGGTCACCAGCAAGACCGGCGTCGAGATGGAAGCGCTCACGGGCGCCAGCGTCGCCGCGCTGACGATTTATGACATGTGTAAGGCGTTGTCCCACGATATCGTCATCGGCCCGACGCGGCTGCTCAAGAAGTCGGGCGGACGTTCCGGCCACTTTGTCGCCAAAACGTAGGGAAACGGGAAAGGGGAAACGGGGAAAGGACCGGCACCCAGGCGTCCATTCCCTTTTCCCTTTTCCCTTTTCCCTTTTCCCTTTTCCCTTTTCCCTTCTTCCCAACCACCCCCCCTCCCCGGCCGCTATGCTCGGCCGACCATAGCGCCTATCATCGGGGTGCTGAGACTCTCCCGCTGTCAGTGATTGCCATGCCTTTAGCCCCGCTGTTCGGACTCGTTCTCGCTGGCGGCGCCAGCACGCGCATGGGCCGCGACAAGGCTGCACTTGCGTATCACGGCCGCACGCAGCTCGACTGGACGTTCGATCTCGTTGCCGAGCATTGCACGGCGGCGTTCGTGTCGGTGCGCCCGGATCAACGCGATGAGCCGACCCGTGCGAAATTTCCGCAAGTCGTCGATTTGCAGCCCGGCATCGGTCCGATCGCCGGCATTTCCGCTGCGCTTCAGCAACACCCCAAGGCGGCTTGGCTCGTCGTCGCGTGCGATCTGCCTTTCGTCACTCGCCACGTGTTGACCGACTTGATCGAACACCGCGATCCCAGATCTCTCGCAACGGCCTATCGCAGCGCGCACGACGGATTGCCCGAGCCGCTCTGCGCGATCTGGGAACCAGCAGCACGTGAGCCGCTCCTGCGCTACATCGAGCAGGACAAGCGCTGTCCGCGCAAATTCTTGATGAGCTCGAACGTGCACTTGCTCGATCTGCCGGATGCGCGGGCGCTCGATAACATCAATACGAGCGAGGAGTATCGTGCCGCACGCGAGCTCTTGCAGCCGGCAGAGCAAAGCGTGACGACGGAACGCGCCGACGCTCGACGAATCAAGCTGCGCGTGCAGTACTACGCGTTGTTTCGCGAGCAGGCCGGACGCAGCGAAGAAACCCTGGAGACGTTCGCGGCAACGCCCGAAGAGCTGTATCGCGAGCTGCAGGCACGCTATCCGTTCAAGCTGGCGCCGCAGCAGTTGAAAGTCGCCGTCAACGACGACTTCCGCGATTGGAATGCACCGCTTGCGAGCGGCGACACGATCGTCTTCATTCCACCAGTGGCCGGCGGATGAAACTGTTCAGCTTCAGTCATGCGGCCATCGATCCGCGATCGCTGCGCGTCGAGCTCGAGGATCCTGCAGCGGGTGGCTACGCGGCATTCGAAGGCTGGGTGCGCAATCACAACGAAGGTCAGGCCGTTACGCGCCTCGAATACGAAGCCTTCGAATCGCTCGCAATCAAAGAGGGCGAGCGCATCGTGCGCGAAGCGATCGAGCGGTTCGACGTGCTCAAAGCAGCTTGCGTCCATCGCGTCGGCTCGCTCGCGATCGGTGATCTCGCCGTTTGGGTCGGCGTCAGCGCACGCCACCGCGCCGAAGCCTTCGCCGCTTGCCGCTACATCATCGACGAAGTGAAGCATCGCGTCCCGATCTGGAAAAAAGAGCACTACGTCAACGGCGATTCGGGATGGGTGAATTGCGAACGATGTGCGGAGCATGCACATGAGCACTGGCACGCTCATGCCGGCACTGGGCACTGGGCTCTGGGCTCCGGTCAGAATGCTCCGCGCGACGCTCACGCCGGCTCGGCGCACCTCGATTCCACTGACCACGCCACTTGCGCAGCGGCTCCTGCGCTTACCGGTGCCCGGCGCCCAGAGCCCAGCGCCCGCGCGGATTACTCCCGCCAGATCCTGCTCCGCGAAGTCGGGGAAGCCGGTCAGGCGAAGTTGCGTAGCGCACGTGTGCTCGTAATTGGTGCGGGCGGGCTCGGTGTTCCGGTGCTCACGTATCTTGCTGGCGCAGGCGTCGGCACGATCGGCATCGTCGACAGCGATGCGCTCGATGCGAGCAACTTGCATCGGCAAACGCTGTATTCCCTCGCGGATGTCGGCAGACCAAAGGCGCCGCTTGCAGCCGAACGTTTGCGCGCTTTGAATCCAGACGTCGAGGTGCGCGCGATCGTAGAGCGATTCACCGCCGAGAACGCCGTTCGCCTGCTCGAAGACTACGATCTCGTCGTCGAATGCACCGATAACTTCGCGACGAAATTTCTCGTCAACGACGCCGCGCTCGCTGCGCGCAAGCCGGCCATCTTCGCGAGCGTCTATCAATACGAGGGACAGCTTCTGGTGTATCGCGCGCAAGACGATTCGGCGTGCTTGCGATGCATTTGGCCGGAGGCGACGCGCGACGGGCTCGTCGGCAACTGCGCAGAAGCAGGCGTGCTCGGCCCCGTGCCCGGCGTGTTCGGCACGCTCCAGGCGCTCGAAGCATTGAAAGTGCTGCTCGGATTGCCGGGACTGACGAACCAGATGCTGCTGATCGATCTGATGACGCTCGAGCAGCGCAAGCTGCGCACGCAGCGGCGTGCGGAATGCAATCATCAGCCGCGCATCGAGCCGAAGCGCGATCACACCGATCTCGAAGTGACGTTCCCGGAGCTGCGACTTGCCGTGAACGCGGGCTTCAAAGTGATCGATATTCGTGAGCCCGAGGAAGTGCGTAGCCAGCCCATTTCGCAAACGCCTTCGCTGCACATTCCCATGGCACAGCTCTTGGCGAACGACGACGGGCTGACACGCGATGAGCGCTACTTGCTCGTGTGCGCGCGAGGCGCGCGCAGCCGTGCGGCCGCCGAGCATCTGCGCGAGCGCGGCTTCCCGAATGCTTATTCGTTGAAAGGCGGATTGGCAGCGATCGGCCCCGCGCTAGCCAGCATGCGCGGGGGTTAATGCAGCGGCGCGGTACGAATCACTAGATCGATACGACGATTGCGGGCGCGGCCTTCTGCCGTGTCGTTCGTCGCAATCGGACGCGCTTCGCCATAGCCGATCGAGCTGATCCGTTCCGGGTTGTAGCCGAAGTTGGACACGATGTATTGCTTCACGGCATCGGCCCGGTCTTGCGAAAGAATGAGATTCGTCGAGTCCGAGCCCTGCGAATCGGTATGGCCTTCGACGACGATCGAGGCGTCCGGAAACAACGCGAGCGCATCGCGAACCTTGGCGAGCAACCCCGCATTGCTCGCATCGATCGTGCTACGGCCCGTGGGAAAGTTGATGCCGGTGAGCGAGATCACGACATCGTCGCCCTGCCGGTACACGCGCGCCTCGCTCGGCGAGAAGCTCGCTTCGATGCGCGCGACGTTGGCGCGCAGGCGCTCCTGTGCATCGACACGCCGCTGCAGCGCGAGCCGCTCTTCGGACACACCGCCGAGCCGCTGCTCGAGACGCTGCAATTCCTTGTTCAACGCAGCGATCTGATCGTCCCGGTCGCGCACGTCCTGATTGAGTCGGCGCAGTGCCTGCTGCTGTCTTTGAACCTGTTCGAGCAAGTCCTGCATCGGGCGCAAATATCCCTCATCGAAGCGCGGCTGAACTTCCAGTTCCGTTGCAATGCGCTTGAGCGGCTCCTCCCAGCTGAGCAACAGCTCCTCCAAGCCATGTCGCTTGTCGTCTTCCTTTTCCCGCACCTGGCGAATGAGATCGGCGAGGTACAGCGCGTGACGCGCCTCGTAGCGCGCCTGCTCGACGAGATTCTTCGGTACCGTCATGTCGTACCGGTTGCGGGAGATTTCTTGTTCCGCTTCGGCAAGATAACGCTTGGCCGCCTGCAACGTCCGCGGCGCGTATCTCTCCACCTTGGCTTCGTCCGCCTTCGCGATCAGTGCCCGCACCTCGTTCAGCATCTTGCCCTTGATCGCAAGCAGCTCGGCGTCGCGTAGCAGCACTTCGGACTCTGCGCCGCGGCGCTGCGCATTTTTGAGATCGTTTCGCTCGATTCGGCCGGCAGCCTCCTTGAAGCGTTGGGCTGCCTTCTCCCAAATCTCTGCGGCATAGCGCGGTGCTTCGGCAGCGAGTGCGTCCTCGAACGCCCGGAACGGCCCGGCAAGCTCGGTGCGCGCAGTTGCGGCCGCCGCCGTCGCATTGGCGAGCGCTTCGTTGGCTTTGGCGATATTGCCGCGGACACGGTCGGCATTTCGGCCGCGCTCGGCCTCCTTCGCCGCCGCCTCGTAGGCCTGAACCGCCAGTGAGAAATTGTTCGGCGAGAGCGCGTCGACCTGTTCGGCCCGCGCCTTGTCGATGGCCGCCTTCAGTTCCTGAAGCTCGGGTTGCAGGGACTGTGCGCCCGCCAGCGAAATCCAGCAAAAACACAACGGCAGAGCACGCCGAAAGATTTGCGCTAGCGACATCGACAACACCCGTCCTGAACCCGACCGCAGAAGAATCGAGGAAAGTATAGCTGCGACCGCGATCGTCACCGTGAGACGATGCGGATTTCATGAATCTCTGCGCGGCGGGCCGGGCCCGCGATCGGGTTACAGCGGCCGAGTCTGACCGCTGCCTCGCACGATGTATTTGTAGCTAGTGAGCTGCTCCACACCGACCGGGCCGCGCGCATGAAACTTATCGGTGGAGATGCCGATCTCGGCACCCATGCCGAACTGGCCGCCGTCCGCAAACTGGGTCGAAGCGTTGTGGAGCACGATCGCACTGTCGACGTTCGCAAGGAATCGATCCGCGGTCGCCTGATTCGCAGTGACGATCGCCTCCGTATGCGCAGAGCCGTACTTCTCGATGTGCGCCACAGCCCCATCGACACCGTCGACGACTTTCGCGGCAATGATGGCGTCGAGGTATTCGGTGTACCAATCGTCCTCGGTCGCCGGCTTGATGCGCGAATCGAGCGGCTGCAGCGTTTCGTCGCCGCGCACTTCGCAGCCCGCATCGAGGAGCAGTTTGAGCACCGGCACCGCGAGCTTCTCGACGCCCGCCCGATCGAACAGCACCGTTTCGGCCGCACCGCAAATTCCAGTGCGACGCAGTTTCGCGTTCTTGACGATATCGCACGCCATCTGCACTTCGGCATCGCGGTCGACGTACACGTGGCAGTTGCCTTCGAGATGGCCGATCACGGGAACGCGCGCCTCCTGCTGGACGCGTGCAACCAAGCCTTTGCCGCCGCGCGGCACGACGACGTCGATGTAATCGGTCATGCTGGACAGCATGTAACCGACGGCGGCTCGATCGGTCGTCGGCACGATCTGGATGGCGCCTTCCGGCAATCCCGCCGAACGCAGGCCGGCGACGAGACAGGCATGAATCGCACGGCTCGAATGGGCGCTTTCGGAGCCGCCGCGAAGGATCACCGCGTTCCCTGACTTCAAGCAGAGCGCACCGGCATCGGCGGTCACGTTCGGACGGCTTTCGTAGATGATGCCCACGACGCCAAGCGGCACTCGTACGCGCTGGATCCGCATACCGTTCGGTCGGGTCCACTCCGCGATGACGGTGCCGATCGGATCCTGCAACGCCGCCACTTCCTCGACACCGCGCGCCATGTCCTCGATGCGTTTGTCGTCGAGCGCAAGGCGATCGAGCATTGCAGCCGTCAAACCGCGCTCTTTCGCCTGCTGCATATCGATTTGGTTGGCCGCGAGGATGGCGGCTCGTTGCGCCCGGATCTCCTGTGCAGCCGCCTGCAGTGCCGCGATCTTGGCCTCAGGACTGGCCAACGCCAAAGCCTTGGAGGCTTCGACGGCCGTCCGGCCAAGCCGGTCCATCAGGGTCGCGATTTCTGAAGGGGCGTTCATGACTGCGCTCATGGGGCCAATTATGAACGGGCTACAGGCTACAGGCGACAGGCAACGGCAGGAATCAGGCTGCAGGCAGAGGCGACGGGCTACAGCATGAGCGCGTGCCGGCGCACGCAGCTGTAGCCTGTAGCCTGTAGCCTTTCGCTCAGCTCGCCAGCTTCTGCTGGACGAAACGATCGCGCAGCTCGCGTTTCAGCACCTTACCGATTGCGCTGCGCGGAAGCGATGGCGTGATCTCCACGGCCGCAAGGCGCTGCGTCTTACCAAGACGCTCGTTCGCCCAAGCGCGAATCTGCTCAGCGGTCTCCGTGCGGCCTTCCTTCAGCACCACGAAAGCGACCGGCGTCTCTCCCCATTGCTGAGAAGGCACGCCGACGACCGCAGCGTCCTTGATCGCTTCGTGTTTGAACAGCACGGCTTCGAGATCGCTCGGATAGATGTTGAATCCGCCCGAGATGATCATGTCCTTCTTGCGGTCGAGCAGCGTGAGAAAACCGTCTGCATCGAAGCGTCCGACATCGCCGGTTCGAATGTAGCGCTTGCCGTCCTTGTCGTACCACTCTGCTTCGCTCGTCTTCTTCGGTTGGTTGTGATAGCCGACCATCATGGCCGCGGGCGAGCGGCCGACGACTTCGCCCACTTCCCCCGGCGGCACTTCGTTGCCGTTCTCGTCGATGAGCTTCACCTCGTGACCGGGCGCGGGCCGCCCCACGGTGTGCAGTTTGTCCGGATGCTCGTGCGCGTACAGGATGAACGTCGCACCGCCCTCGGTCATGCCGTAGTACTCGGTCAAGCCGCCCGGCCAACGTTTCAGGATGTCCGCTTTCAACGCAGGCGAGAACGGCGCGCTGGTACAGAACTTCATGACGAAGCTCGACAGGTCGTATTTGTCGAAATCCGGCACGTCCATGATGCGCTGGTATTGCACCGGTACGAGCATGGCGTGTGTCGCACGATGCTTTTGCGCGAGCTCGAGGAATTTCACGGCATCGAACTTCGCCATCAGCACGACCGTGCCGCCGCCCGCTATGGCCGGGAAAAAGCTCACGAGCGTCGTATTCGAGTAGAGCGGCGTCGAACAAATCGTGACGGCCTTGCGGTTGTAGCCGGCGCCGGCGGCACGCTTCACGTGCGCCCAACGCATCTTGTGCGGTTGAACGATGCCCTTCGGCGTGCCGGTCGTTCCGGAGGAATAAATGATGTTGAACGGCGCATCCGGCTCGATCGAAACGGCTTTGGGCTGAACGCCGCTCGGCAGAAGCCATTGCTGAAGCGGCCGCGCGAAATCGCCGCCGTCGAGACTGATGACCTCGACTCCCTGCGGCAACGACGTGCCCGCCAGCGTCTTTGCAACACCGGCGTCGATGAAGAATTTCTTGGCACCGCAATCGGCCAGCATGCCGACGAGGCTCTCTGGCGTCGCCGAGGGCGCAAGCGGAGCGACGACGACTCCGGCTCGCAGCGATCCGAGAAACACAGCCGCATATTCGACGGACGACAAGGCACAGATCGCGACGACATCGCCGCACTCGAGACCGTCGCGTTGCAGGGATGCGGCAATCCGATCCATCAGCGCATCGAGCTGCCGGTAGGTCAGAACATCCTCGTCCTTGATCAGTGCACGGTGATCGGGCTGCTCTTCTCCGTAGGCACGAATCAAGTCGGCGATGAGGCCGAATTCCTGCTGCAACAAGCTCTCTGCGTTCATGATTCGAATCGACTCAAGGACGACCCACTTGCAAACAGCTGCGCACAATGCCACAGCCCTGGACATCGGACCAGGATCCCAAAGAAGCGTCGAGCGGCCCCGCGGGAACGCTGCCCCATGCCGACGAGTGTGAGACACTCAAGCGTCTCGCAAGAACAGGAGCATCGAAGAGCCATGAAGCGATTGGAAGGAAAGACGGCCCTCGTGACCGGTGCGGCAAGCGGAATCGGCCGCGCGAGCGCAATTCTGTTCGCCTCCGAGGGAGCCAACCTCGTGGTGCTGGATCGTTCTCCCGAGGTCGAGGAGACCGCAGCGCAGATCCGTAAGGAAGGCGGCAAAGTCCTGACTTTCGTCAAAGATTCTTCCGATGAGGCCAACATTTCCGAGGCCATCGACACCGCGGTCCGCGAATACGGCGCACTCGACGTGTGTTTCGCGAACGCCGGAATCAGCGGCGGCATCGTGCCGCTTCAAGAACAGACCGTCGAGCTCTGGACCAACATCTTCAAGGTCAACTTGCTGGGGACCTTTCTCGCGGTCAAACACGCCGCCCGCGTCATGACACCGCGCGGCAAGGGTTCGATCATTTGTACGGCCTCGGTGGCCGGTCTGCGCTCCGGCGCCGGCGGTTCTCCGTACAGCGCCAGCAAAGCGGGCGTCATCAGCCTGGTCCAAACGACGGCGTATCAATTGAGCGGTACTGGCGTTCGCATCAATGCGATTTGCCCCGGCCTCATCGAAACGGGAATGACGCGGCCGATCTTCGAAATGGCGCGTTCACGAGGAACGGAGCACAAGATCGGACAGTTGAATCCGTTGCGTCGCGCGGGCGCGCCGATCGAGATCGCCTATATGGCGTTATTCCTGGCCAGCGACGAGTCTTCCTATGTGAACGGGCAAGCATTCCCGGTCGATGGCGGCCTGTCGGCGTCGCACCCGATCGTGCCTCCGAAAATGTAGTTTCGGCTCGGAATCGGAACTGGGAACGTGCGCGGTGCGTCCTCCTTGCGTAGTCACGAAGGAGGCCACATGCGCAATCGAAGCTCCAACGGAGAATGGGACGATCGTTCTTATGCCGAATCGTCCAAACACCGGCTCGGCGGGTTGAGCACGCTGGCATTGATCGGCGGGATCGCGCTCATCGCCGCGCCGTTCTTCGCGTCGCTCTTCCGCAACCGCCGCGACCGGCAGCAACCGAGCGAGCCGGAAATCGACAATGCATTGAAAGGAACTTTTCCCGCCAGCGATCCGCCGGCCTCGCACTACTACGACATCCCGGTCAACCGTCAGTGACGGCGGAAACGTCGTCGCTGACCCCTTACGATCAACGTAAACGCGTTAGCACGAGGTCGTCGCGATGAATGAGCTCATCGCGACCCCGATAGCCGAGCAGCGCTTCGATTTCGGCTGACTTGCGCCCCTTCAAGCGGTCGGCATCCACATTGGAATAGGCCGACAGGCCGCGGGCGAGCTCAACTCCCTGCTCATCGCGCACGATGACGGCATCGCCGCGTTCGAACACGCCCCGAACGCGGACGACACCGGCCGGCAACAGGCTTTTCCCGCTGAGCAGCGCACGGGCGGCGCCCGCATCGACGAAAATTTCGCCGGCCGGCTTCAATGTGCCTGCAATCCATTGTTTGCGCACGGTTTGCGGCGAAACGCTCGGATAGAACCAGGTGCAGCGTCCGCCGTCCTCGATCCGTCTGAGCGGGTGCAGCTCGCGTCCCCTGGCAATACACATGTGGCAACCGGCCGCGACGGCAATCTTGGCGGCGGCCACTTTCGTCGCCATACCGCCGGTCCCCACGTCGGAGGTCACGCCGCCCGCCATGCGTTCGATTTCCGGCGTGATCGCACGGATCTCGGATAGGAACTCGGCGTTCGGGTTTTTCGTCGGGTCGGCGGTGTACATGCCGTCGACATCCGACAGCAATATCAAGCAGTCGGCGCTCATCATCTGCGCGACGCGTGCCGCGAGCCGGTCATTGTCGCCGTAACGGATCTCTGCCGTTGCGACCGTGTCGTTCTCGTTGATGACCGGAATCGAACCGAACTTCAGCAGGGTCGCGAGCGTGCTTCGCGCATTCAAGTAGCGGCGCCGCTGCTCCGTGTCGTCCAATGTCAGCAAAATCTGGGCGACCGTCAGACCGTATCGCTCGAGCACTTCGGTCCAAGCGTGCGCAAGACGGATCTGGCCGACTGCGGCAGCCGCTTGGCTTTCCTCGAGCCGCAGCTTGCCTGGCTCGAGACCCAATGCCCGCCTGCCGAGCGCAATCGCGCCCGAAGAGACCAATAGAACGTCCTGACCGCGCTTGCGCAAATGCGCGATATCGGCAGCCAGGCTTTCCACCCAGGCGCGATTCACCTGGCCGGTCGCGCGATCGACGAGCAGCGCGGAACCGACTTTGACGACGACGCGTCTCGCGTCGAGCAGGGGCAGTGCGCTATCGGGCCGATCAGCAGTCACAGCGTCGCTCGCAATCATCTAAAAGGTCACAGGGTCGCCGTGATGTGCCGGACCCGTGGCACGTTCGGAATGTGCGCCGGAGGCGAATGCAGTTGAAACACGGAATGTGCGTTGCAGTTTACCAGATGGCCTTGCTGGTCATGGCCGCAAACCGGCAACGCGCTCGAGCAGGAACTCGTTCGCACCGCCAAGCAATGCCCATCTTGGCCGTTGCCTGTCACCGGGCGAAACCCCTAATATCACTCGCCCCTGGTAACCAACCAGATTCCCGATCGTTCGCTTGAGGTGTCACGTGGGTAGAGACTACGACCCGATTCCGGGGCAGTGGTACGAAGATCTGGAAGATAACGAGATCTTCCAGGTGCTATCTGTAGATCCCGACGAGGAGATCGTCGAGATCATCTATGAGAACGGCGATACCGAAGAGATCGATCTCGACACCTGGCACGAGCTCGACCTGGAGCAGGCCGAAGAGCCAGAAGGCTGGTCGAACGACGACGAAGACGACGAGGATCTCGATGACGACGACCTCGACGACGACGATTGGGACGAGGACGAGGACGACGACTGGGACGACGACGAGGACTTCGACGACGATTACGGCGATCGGGATGACGATTAACGGTCGTCCCATCGTGCGCTGAGGTTCCGCGGATCTCATCCCACCCGGTCTGCAATCGATCCGGACTCAGCCGCTCCCGGCACGTTTCGCGCTTTTACCTCTTCACGACTATTCTGGGCAGACGCCTGCGTGCGCGGCCAGCGCATGAAGGCGTCCGTACGGTGGTCGCGCGCGCCTTGAAGGGGTCGGCGACACCCCGATATCGTTTTCCGCTGCAGCTCGTTTGAACGAGGTCCTATGAAACGAATCCTGCTTTTTGTCGCCACGAACCTAGCCATCATCGTCGTGCTGAGCATCACGCTGCGATTGCTCGGCGTGGATCGGATTCTCGATGAATCGGGAACGGGCCTGAACTATACGAACCTGCTGATCTTCTCGGCCGTCTTCGGGTTTGCCGGCTCGCTCGTTTCCCTGGCGATCTCCAAGTGGTCGGCGAAACGCATGATGGGCGTGCGCGTGATCGACCAGCCGCGCAACCAGAACGAAGCCTGGCTCGTCGAAACCGTGCGCCGTCAAGCACAGGCGGCCGGCATCGGCATGCCCGAGGTCGGCATCTTCGATTCGCCGGAGCTGAACGCCTTCGCAACTGGCGCGCGACGCGACAACGCTCTCGTCGCCGTCAGCAGCGGACTGCTGAATGCGATGTCCCGGCGCGAGGCCGAAGCGGTGCTCGCACACGAAGTGAGCCACATCGCCAACGGCGACATGGTGACGCTCACACTGATTCAGGGCGTCGTGAACACGTTCGTCATCTTCATTTCGCGCGTGATCGGTCACACGGTGGATCGGGTCGTCTTCAAGACCGAGCGCGGCTACGGCCCGGCCTATCTCATCACGGTGATCGTGGCGGAGCTCGTGCTCGGCATTCTCGCCACGATCATCGTCATGTGGTTCTCGCGCTACCGTGAATTCCGTGCCGATGCGGGCGGTGCCCGGCTGGCAGGGCGCGAAGCGATGATTGCCGCGCTCGAACGGCTGCGAACCCACCGCGCCGGACCGTTGCCGGACAAGATGGCCGCGTTCGGTATCAACGGCAGCATCGCAGGCGGCCTCAAGCGGCTGTTCATGACCCACCCGCCGCTCGAAGAGCGCATTGCCGCGCTCGCCAAGGCCACCAGCTTCTAATTTTCCAATCGTTCGCGGTGCGGGCGGCACTCGCCCGTACCGCTCTCCTTTCACACCTCCCCGGCGACAGTGGCGCAGAACCGAGCCCGCGATTACGCTGCGCTCGGGCTGGAATCCGAGGCGCGCGAATGCTCTCGCTGCGTATGGTCGTCGTGGCTGGTGTTGCCGGCATCAGCCTGTGGGGCTTGTTCGAGCTACTCGACACACTGAAAAGGCCAGGGCTGCTGCGCACCAAAGAGTCGGTCGTGCTCAAGGGTTGCGACTCGCTCGATGGGCACGAGGATGCCCGGCGCTTGTGCCCGCAGTTCGTCTGTCAAAAGGCGCTGATCGACCGCAAGCTCGTCGGCTTGCAAGCGTCATTCGAAATTTCAGTCGATGAAAGCATCCCGCCGGGGCGTCTCATTGCGGGATATGCGAGCGAACCCGGACGCGAAGACCAAGAGTTCGAGTGCGAGCTCCAGGGCCTGAAACTGATCGATGCCCGGCTGATCGAACCGGGAGAATTCGACGAACCGACTGCCGAGATCGACGACGCCGCTCTGGAATGAACCGAGCGCAAGTCGCTGACATGGCTTCGGTCCGCCAAGGCGCCGGCATCTGTGCGATGCTAAGCACCTCGTCCGCCTTCAACGCTCGTGACTGTTCGCATGCTCTCCGCCACCCTCCTCGACCATTTACGCTCGATCGTCGGACCTCAGGGTTATCTCGATCAGCCCGATGACGTTACGCCGTACACGACCGATCACCGCAAGCTCTATCGGGGCGCGACTCCGCTAGTGCTGCGACCGGATTCCACGGCGCAAGTCTCGGCAATCTTGCGTGCCTGCAATGAAGCCCGCGTCGGTGTCGTACCCGTCGGCGGCAACACGGGATATTGCGGCGGAGCGACGCCCAGCGCGGACGGCTCGCAGATCGTTCTGTCGCTCGCGCGCATGCGGCGAGTACGTGCAGTCGATCCGCACAATTACACGATGATTGCCGAGGCCGGCTGCGTGCTCGCCGATGTACAAGCCGCAGCCGCAGAAGTGGATAGGCTGTTCCCGTTGAGCCTTGGATCCGAAGGCTCGTGCCAGTTGGGCGGCAATCTCTCGACGAATGCCGGCGGCACAGCAGTCTTGCGCTACGGCATGATGCGCGACTTGGTCCTCGGGCTCGAGGTGGTGCTGCCCGACGGCCGCGTACTCGATGCACTGAAGTCCTTGCGTAAAGACAACACCGGCTACGACTTGCGCGATCTATTCATCGGCGCGGAAGGCACGCTGGGCGTCATCACGGCGGCGGCCATCAAACTGTTCTCGCGCCCAGTGAACATCGTCACCGCCTTTGTTGCCGTCCCCGACCCGCAAGCGGCCGTCGCGTTGCTATCGCGTCTGCGTTCGGCAACCGGCGATCTGATCTCCACATTCGAGCTCGTTCCTCGCATCGGCATCGACCTGGTCACGCAACACATCCCGCAGACAAGCGATCCGTTCGACGAGCGTCACGACTGGTATGTGCTCCTCGAAGTCGGTGCGGGCAAGCATGTCACCGGTTTGCGCGAAGCGATGGAAACCGAGCTTGCGAGCGCCATCGAAGCCGGCGAAGTCGTGAACGCTGTGTTCGCCGAAAGCGAAGCGCAGCGCGATGCACTGTGGCGGCTCCGGGAGACGATCCCCGAAGCGCAACGACTGGACGGCGCAAGCATCAAACACGACATCTCCATCACGACGACGGAACTGCCGCGTTTCATTGCGGAAGGCTCAGCCGCCATTCTCGAGATCGCACCGCGCGGACGCATGGTCGCGTACGGCCATCTCGGCGACGGCAATTTGCATTTCAATGTGAACCAATCGCACGATCAGCCAGCCGAGGAATTCCTCGCACTTGCGCCGCGCATCAATCGCGTCGTGCACGATCTGGTGGCACGCTACGGCGGCAGCTTCAGCGCGGAGCACGGTATCGGGCAGCTCAAACGCGAAGAGCTCGTGCGCTACAAGGATCCGGTGGCGCTCGAAGTGATGCGTTCGATCAAACGGACGCTCGACCCGCACGGCATCATGAATCCGGGCAAGGTCTTGTAACGACGCAGCAGCAAGCGAATGAACGATCCGCACCTTGCTCGGTCGGAACCTTTCCGACACGCGATTCGTTGCTCGCGCATCCCTTCGTGAGACTCGCAATGACTACCCGCCATCGGCGCAGTTTTCAGAATGCTGCGAGGCTGCTGGCCTCTCTGCTCGCCCTGCCGTTCTTCGTCGTCGACGCATCGGCGCAGGACATCGTCGACGATGCAATTACGGAACACGTGCGCGAAGACGACGGTACGCCTCGCGAGACTGCGCAACGGTGGAGTCACACCGGACTCCTGCGAGGACGCGATCTATCGCCGTTCGGCCTGTTGAGGCTCGACATGCTCCCTACGCACACGGCAGATGCCGAAGCCGGCACTTGGACGTTCGAGCTTCTGTACGCCTACCAGAACACGTTCGTCATGAGCAACAACGTGCGCAACTACCTCGCACAACGCAACATCGGGCGCCGTCCGCTGCGCCCGGAGGATGCTGCAGCGATACTCGCTTTGCCCGGCGATGCCTATTACGTCGACGGCGAGATCGGGCACGCAGATCTCATCGTCGAACGCCGTTTCAACGATTACTGGAGCGTGTACGTCACGGTACCGTACATCCATTACGGGTCGGGCGTGCTCGACAGCACGATCGAATCGTTTCACGACAACTTCGGGTTCAGTCAGCAAGGGCGCGACTACGTCGCAAGGAATCAATTCCAGATCGTTTACGGCATCGGCGACGTGAGATTCGCGATGCTCGACCGAAACACCGAAGGCGGTTTCGGCGATCCGGTGCTAGGTGCTCGTTATTCGCTGCCGCAGCCCCGCTTCGGCTGGGACATTGTCGTGGAAGTCGCCGCCAAGTTCGCGGTCGACGGCGAACGCTTTCTACTGTCGACCGGTCGTCACGATTACGGCGTTCAATTCACTTTGCAGCGTCGCCTCGGCGAGACGGGCCGGCACGCGATCTATCTGGCCGGCAGCGGCGTCTACTATGCCGGCGGACCCGAGATCCCGGGCGACCGCTCGGAGCTCATTCCGACATTTCTCGCGGGTTACAGCTACGGACTCACGCCGAGGACGAGCATCATCCTGCAAGGCTATGTGAGTCAGAGCGTGATCCAGGACACCACGCTCGAAGAGCTGAAAGAAGAGAAGTATCAAATGAGTCTCGGCGTGCAATCGCGCAGCAAGAACATCCTGTGGAGCCTCGCGATCACGGAGAACATTTCGAATTTCAACAACACGCCCGACATCGGCGCGCAGATGGGTATCGCGTATATGCCGAAGGCGAAATAGGTCGCTCCCACTATTGGCGCATCCGCGGCCGTCCGAGTGCATCCGTGCACGTCGAGGCGGCGCAGGACAAGCGTGCGCGGCGCGCGAATCGCCAGGTCAGCTTCGTATCAAGCCCACCGGCACGATCGCCGTGGGACCGGTGACATAGTAGAGAAAGACATCGAGCGGACCGCCTGCAACCTGGGGCGAGAGCGTCGCCAAGCCCGTGTACGAACCGTTATGCAAAGTGTTCGGGCCCGTGCAAGAGCTCACAGTCAGCGATGTGACGCGGAAAAGTGTGCGATCGGGACGCGGTAGCGATAGTTGCCCGTTGTAGACGCATCCGTACGTATCCGAACCGATGATCTCGCCGGTGCTGCTGATCGTCATCGTCTGCGTGTAGCCCAGCGCGAGCTGACGCGTATACGTCCCGGCAATAGCCTGGAACGACGTCGGTTGCGTGTAAATATTCGAGCGAGTGAGATTGAACGAATAGGCAGTGCCGTTCAAAGTGAAATTGCCGGTGACGGTATTGCCTTGGATGGCCGCTGATACGTTGATCGGCGTGCTTCCGACGACACCGCTCTGATAGAGATCCGCGGTGCCGCTCCCCGACGTCTCGCAGCATGCGTCGCCGCGAATCGTATATCCGGCCGTGCCCGGGACTGAGATTCGCAGAATCATGTCGCCGCTCTCATCGGCCAACATGACGGCATTCGATGAAGTTCCCGAGCCCGTCGCCGTGATCGACCCAGACCACACACCCGCGATGGGAGCGATCTGAGGTACCCACGAGCCGCTGTCTTCAGCGTCTTCGTCGTCGCCTCCGCCGCCGCACGCAGCGAGATTCAATGCGAATAGCGCGAGCAGTACAGCCGCAAGTTTTCGAACGTCCATGGATGGAATCCACCGAAAAGCTACTTGTAGGTCGGCTTCATCCTAATCGGCATCGTGCAAGCGAAACATGATGCAAATGCATCATGCGCACAGTAAGAAAATCCGACGCAGCGAGAAACGGAATCGATGACTGAAAGTCGACGACCAGCTCAGACGCCGCTGGCGACCGTAGCCGTCACTGTTGGCTACGGCCTGTTGCCGGTGGCCTGTAGCCTGCTTTCACTTGTCGCTTTGAAGCAAATGCACGAGCGATGCTTTGTTACTAACGCCCAGCTTTTGATACGCGTGCTGAATGAAATTGCGAATCGTGGTGGGCGCCAAATCGAGCGATTGAGCGATTTCTTTGTGAGACTTGCCGCTCGCATAGAGCCGAATGACGACGCGTTCGCGGTCGCTCAGGCGCGCTAGCGAGGATACCCGATTCGCAGACAAGAACATGAGATCGCCAAACCGCTTGGCCGTAACGACGACTGATCCATCGCACGTGACGGCCTTACCGCGTTGTTTCAGCGCTTCGAGCAACCGGGACGGCAACCGCGTATAGCGCCAATCGGTCCAATCGCTGCGCAGCAAATCGCAGAAGCGCGAGCCGCTGTGAAGGATCTCGCCGTTCGGTTTCACGAGCGCACGCGTGCCACCGGGTGCCGACGGGTCGATGCCGTCCTTCCCGAGCATCAACTTGCGGTTGATAGTCAATGCCTCGACGAGATGCGGCATGAGAAGCGTCAGTACACGTTCGTGCTCCTGTTCGAACGGCCCCATGCTCGCCGGCCTGAAAAGGCTCAACCATTCTCCACAACCGTCCGGAGAAGCGATGTCGGCGACGATCAAGTTGTGCTCATGGCCGTAGCGACGGATGTAGTCCTGGATGTCCCCAGCACGCTTGGCGTCGTAGAGAGCCGGCGTATAGCGCCTTACGGCACTGCCCGGCCGCGCTGCGACCGGTTCCATTTGAGCGGAATACTTCGCATTGAGCGCCGGCAAATCATCGCCGATGGTGTCCGGCTCATTGAAGCTCTGCAACCCACGCACGATGTAGGTACCCGACTCGATGCCCGCATTGCTGCACCAGGCGGCCGAACGAAACGGAATCCAATGCTGCAACAGCTTCAGCGTCAGCGTTTCGAATTCCTCTGCCGACGTGTCCTGCGCAGCGCGGTAAATCTCGAGGACGAATTCGAGTGCGGTATCCATGCCGGGAATCTCGTTCAGCGGATGCCAAGCAAGAATCGCCCAGCAAGTTCGATGCCAGCCGCTGCTTCAGGCAATTCGTTTGCAAACAGATACCAGCAATGAGGCACATTTCCCCAGACGTGAAGCTCTGTTTCCACGCCTGCTCGCCGTGCGCGATCCGCGAGCCGCAATGCGTCGTCGAGCAATGGATCCAAACTGCTCCCGTGCACTTGAATGGGGCCAAGCAAAGACAAGTCGGCGAAAAGCGGCGAAAGCCGTATGTCCCGAGGATCGCGACCCGGGGCGTAGGTCGACACACATGCTTGCGCGGCTTCGTAGGTCGTCACCGGATCTCGCCCGTTGTTCCTGGTGCACGACTCGCTGGAGAGCGTCATATCAACAAAAGGCGACAGTGCGACGACCGCGTCGGCCTTCGAACCGTCGCGCGCTGCAGCGAGAGCGGCATTGAGCGCCGATCCTGCACCCGCGGAATCGCCGACAAGGAAACATGCACTTGCAGGTTGCGCCCCGTGCGGTCCGTGCTCCCGAGCCCAGCGAAAAGCCGCATAACAATCGTCATGAGCCGCGGGAAAGGTGTGCTCAGGCGCAAGCCGATAGTCGACGAAAAAGAGGCTTGCGCGCGCTGCAATCGCCAAACGACTCAGCAAGCCTGCATAGAGATCGATACTACCAGCCATGAAACTGCAGCCATGGCAGTAGACGATGCGACGATCCGGATCTGCAAATTGCGGTACCACCCAAACGCCAGCCGGCGCCGTCGATCGAATGAATCGAACGTGGTCGATCGGCCGCGCATCGATGGCTAGACGATCGATAATCGTCCGCATGGCCTGGATGTCCGATGGAGCTAGCGATGCAAGCTCCGCCGCTCGAGCGCGCAAATGCGCAAAGACGACCGCCGATCCTTGCGATCCGGTAGCCATGACTCCTCCCCTTCGTTGTTCTTATTGACTCGACAAGTCAGCCGATCTGCGTGAGGCAGTCACCAACGTCTTCCCCAGAGTCAACTGCGGTCACGAATGCCCGTCATACGCTACATAAGTTGCGCGCAGGTTCAGCTACCCACTCTTCCCCCGCTTTCGCGACGCACCGCGATCACGCTTGCGCGCGGTTGCGACGTGCCGCCGTCGGGCCAATGGCTCTTGGGAGATTCGACGCTGCCGTTCTCGCCGGGGTGTTGAATGCTGAAGAACAGCGTTTCGTTGTCGGGCGTGAATTGAACGCCGCAGACTTCCGCGCCGATCGGTGCGCTCATGAACTGACGAAGCTTGCCGCGCTCGGGACCGGTTGTCGGGCACGCCCAACATCCGTCGTTCATGCCGAGCGCCTGCGCGCCGTCGGTGACGATCCAGAGATTGCCTGCCTCATCGAAACCGAGATTGTCGGGCGATGCGATGGCGCTCAACTCGTTTGCGTTCGCATAGCCGCCGAAGTAGGTGTCTTCGCTCGACAGCTTGCCTGGCTGCAAGTCCTCGAGATCCGTGATCAGCCGACCGCGTTTCGGATCGCCGGCGAGGATGAACACTTCCCAACTGAATTCGAGCGCGGTGTGATCGTCACCGTCTTCGTGGATTTCGATGATGTGCCCGTATTGGTTCTTGCTGCGCGGATTCGCGACGTTTGGCGCATAGTCGACGTCGCGGCCTGCGTACGTACGCAACACCGTTTCTCCCGTGCGCGAATCGTTGCGCGTACAGGCGACGTAGATGCGTCCGGTGTGCGGATGCACTTCGATGTCTTCCGGCCGATCCATGGGTGTCGCACCGAGCACGTGTGCAGCGGCGCGCGCCTTGATCAGCACTTCGGCTTGGTCGTGAAATCCCGCCTCTTTGTTCAACGGACCTTTCGGATCGAAGACGAGCGGCAACCATTGCCCGCGACCGCTCGCGTCGAAGCGTGCGGCGTACAGCGTGCCGGAATCCAATAGATCCCGATTCGCCTGCGGATTCTTCGGATCGAAACGTCCGCTCGAGACGAACTTGTAGACGTATTCGAACCGATCGTCGTCGCCCATGTAGACGGCCACGCGCCCGTTGTGAGCGACGACAGGCGTTGCGGCTTCGTGAGCGAATCGGCCGAGCGCCGTGCGCTTCACTGGACGCCGCGTCGGATCGCGCGGATCGATCTCGACGATCCAACCGAAGCGGAACGGTTCGCGCGGCTCCTGTGCAAGATCGAAACGCGCATGCACGGTCTCCCATCCGTAGAGCGAGTGTGCGCGCCACATGCGCCAACGCCGATGCGATTCGACGATATGGGGATCCACATCTCTGCGCTCGCGCAATTCATCCATGTGCGCGAAATAATCTTGGATGTTCTCCTCCGCGGTCAGATACGTACCCCAAGGCGTCTCGCCGCCCGCGCAGTTGCCGAAGGTGCCGAGCGCGAGCACGCCTTCCGGATCGTCATGAGTACGCATCAGCATTGCGCCGCGGGCCGGACCGGAGATGTCGATCGGCGTATCCGCCGTGATGCGACGGTTGAAGCGAGAATCCTTCACCATGCGCCAACGACCGTGTTCGCGCGCGACTTCGACGACGGTCACACCGGTGGCAGCAATCGAGACATTGACGGTCTGCGGATGCTTGCGCACGAACGCACGTCCGGCGCCCCGCACGGCGCCGGCAAACCCCGGGTGACCCGGATACATGAGCGCTTCGTCGGTGTACTCGTTGTTGACGCAGAGAATGCCGCGGTCGCCGCTCGCATCGAGCGGGAAGAAACGAATCGCATCGCAGTTCTGACCGAACCATGAGCGCTGTAACGTCGCTGCATTCGGTTCGAACAGAATGCCGGACGCCAACTTCGAGGCATCCAGGTCCGGCACGTTCGAAAACAAGCTGTCGCCCCAGCGCGCGACGATGTCGTACGTGTAACCGCGCGGCAGGATGATCTCGTCGGCGCTGCTCGGTGCGATCGATCGGAAACCGAGCGCTGCGCTATCCGCTCGCACGTGCGGCGACCGGAACAGCGCGCCCGTACCGACAACCAACGGCGCGAGCGCAGCAGCACCCAGCATCGAGCGTCGGCTGAGCCGTTGCTCGAGCAAATCGGCGAAAGGCGTCGAGGGTTCGAGAGTTCGCGTCATGAGCTCGCCAGATTGAACGTGGATGCACTGAGTATGCACCCACAGATGCTCGAGCGTGCGATTACGTTCCGCGCGGTGCGGTCACCATCAACCACTCGATCGCGGCTGGCACCGGGCGCCCGGGCGGCTGATAGCGGAATGACTCGACCCAGGCGGTTAACGCCTCTTGAATGCACGGAGGCGCATCCGAGACTCGAATGTCGCCCGTCCGACCCGCTCCATCGACGGTGAACGCCACGTAGAAGCTTCCCGAAGCCGAGCATGCCGGAGGCAGCTCGAGGGGTGCCGACTGAAGCAGTTGAAGCTCGGGTTCGGGCGGAGGCACGGTCGTGGTGACTTGGCAAGCGGCAAGCAGCCAAGCCGCGATCAAGAGAGACCAGGTCCGCAGCGACATTCGTTCGAATCTCATGGTCGGGATGGTACTCGCCAACCCGCAACCCGTGCTGCCCTGAGACCACGGACGACCGCGCCAAGGCGTCCAATCATCCGGAGCGAAATCGGCGCGGCCCTTGGTGGGTGTCCGAATGCAGGCTCTTTTAAGTGGAGGCTCTTTGGAGGCCCATTGGGCTCATTGGACACCCATCAATGAGGATGTGGGCCCATAGCAAGGCTCCTTGGACACCCATCCGCGCGAGGCTCCTTGGGGAAGGCTCCTTGGACACCCATCCGCGCACTCCAAGATCCTGTCGCAGTTCGGTCCAGATCAAGTGAACGCCCGCCGTCACAGCCATCGGCCGAACCGAGCCCGCCAACTCTCGAGCTCTTGGACACCCGACTGACCAGCTTGGCCGGCCATCAGCTGAATAGTGGCGAACCTCTTGGACACCCATCTGACCAGCATGGCCGGCCATCAGCTGAACAGAACGATCGCCTCCTTCGATCGATGGGTGTCCAAAGAACGGCCGAAGGACCGCCGCCGGAAACACCATGGCAACCGACTCCGGCGAGGAGATCGAGAAATTCCGGACGATGGAACGATCGCGGCCCGAAGACTGGGTCGGCTGTGGTGGGTGTCCAAAGGAGATTTCAGATGATCCCCACCCTCTCGGGGTGCGTCGAGAACCCAGGGATCAAGGCTCCATGAGATGGGTGTCCAAATCCGGCCCAATCCATGAGATGGGTGTCCAAATCCGGCCCAAATCAGGCCGCCGATGAGATGGGTGTCCAAATCAGGTCACGATGAGATGGGTGTCCAAATCAGGTCACGGCGACCCGGCGACGCGTATTGGCCCTGCAGAAACGAAAACGGCGCGGGCATCGTGCTGCCCGCGCCGTATTGATCAGCGGCTACCGGCGATCAGCGGCTGCCGGCGACCTTGCGCTCCTCTTCGGACTGCGCAGTGTCGCCTGCGACGCCCAAGCGCTTGTGCATGATCGGGCTGGTCGTCGTGTACTGGAGGTGCACCTTCTTGCCCGGCTCGAGGTATTCCTTGATGGCGAACGCGGCGAGCGCTGCCTCGTGGAAGCCCGAGAGAATGAGCTTCTTCTTGCCGGGATAGGTGTTGATGTCGCCGACGGCGAAGATGCCCGGAACGCTCGTCTGGAATTTCTCGGTGTCGACGACGAGCTGCTTCTTCTGAATCTCCATACCCCAATCGGCGATGGGACCGAGCTTCGGATGCAGACCGAAGAACACGAGGAGCTGATCCAGATCGACGCGGCGCGTGACGCCATCCAGGCCGGCTACGTTCACGTACTTGAGCACGCCCTCGACGATGCCGAGCTCCTTCACCTGACCGATCATGACGTCGGCACGCATCTCATCGCGCAATGCATAGAGCTTCTGCACGGTCGCCTGCGCGCCGCGGAATTCCGGACGACGATGCACGAGCACGACGCTGCGTGCGTAATCGACGAGCGTGACGGCCCAGTCGAGCGCCGAATCGCCGCCGCCGAGAATGACGACGTCCTGATCGGCAAAGGCGCGCGGATCCTTCACGCGATAGTGCAGGTACTTGCCTTCGATCTGCTCCGCACCGGGCACATCGAGCTTACGCGGCTGGAACGATCCGACGCCGCCCGCGATGACGACTGCACCGGCATCGAACACGGTGTTCGCGCTCGTGACGACACGGAATCTGCCGTTCTCCTGTCGCTCGACTTGCTGCACTTCCTGCCCGAGATGCATGCCGGCATTGAACGGCTTGATCTGCTCGAGCAAACGATCGGTCAGCTCCTGGCCCGTGCACACAGGCACGGCCGGAATGTCGTAGATCGGCTTATCGGGATAGAGCTCCACGCACTGGCCGCCCGGCGCCTTCAATGAGTCGACGACGTGGGCCTTCAGACCCAGCAGCCCGAGCTCGAACACTTGGAACAGACCGCACGGACCCGCACCGACGATGACGACGTCAGTGTGAATCGGCGGACGTTCGAACTTAAGCGCGGAGTCGTTGTTGGAAGCCGTCGACGACACGTGAATTCTCCGTAAGTGAACTAATCGGTGAGCCTACCTGCTGCGTCAGGCCTGCCGCTTCTAGAAATCCTTTCTCGGCAAGCCACTTTCGATTGAACAAACGCGACTGATACTTTGCGCCGTTATCGCACAGGATCGTCACGATCGTGTGACCGGGTCCGAGCTTGCGCGCAACTTGCACTGCAGCTGCGACGTTCACGCCGCTCGTGCTGCCGAGGAACAGTCCTTCTTCGCGCAACAGCCGATACACCATCGAGACGCATTCGATGTCGGTGACGTGAACTGCGTCATCGATCGGCGAACCTTCCAGATTGGCAGTGACCCGGCCAATGCCGATGCCTTCCGTAATAGAGCCGGGACCTGTGGGTTTCAATTCCCCGTGACGCAGCCAATTGTACAGCGAGCTGCCTTGCGGATCCGCGAGCGTGATCAACACTTTCGCGCCGCGATGATTCGTTTGCCGTTTCAAGAAACGCGACACGCCGCCGAGCGTGCCGCCAGTACCCGTCGCAGCGACGAACGCATCGATCTTGCCTGCCGTTTGTGCCCAAATTTCCGGACCCGTCGTGCGCTCGTGCGCATCGCGATTCGCAGTGTTGTCGAACTGATTGCCCCACACCGCACCCGGAATTTCTGCCGCAAGTCTTGCAGCAATCTTCTGATAGTGATTCGGGTCGGAATACGGAACCGTCTTCACGCGCAGCACTTCCGCGCCGAGCGCTTCGAGCATCTGATACTTCTCGTTCGACTGGTTGTCCGGCATCACGATGATGCAGCGATAGCCGCGCTCGTTGCAGACGTGCGCAAAGCCGATACCCGTGTTGCCGGCCGTGCCTTCGACGAGCGTACCGCCGGGCTTCAGGCGTCCGCTGCGCTCGGCCTCCTCGATGATGCCGCGCGCCGCGCGATCCTTGACCGAACCGCCCGGATTCATGAACTCGGCCTTGCCGAGAATCTCGCAACCTGTTTCTTCACTCAGCTTGTTGAGACGAATGAGCGGCGTGTTGCCGATCGTCTCGGAAAAACCACGGCGGATTTGGGTGCTCATGCGGTGAGCCTCCCTTCAGATTGCAGAACATTGAACAACTCGCTGCTCGAGGCGCCCGCGGCATTGAACCAACGCAGCGTCTCGTGCAAACGAGTCACCTCGCCGACGATCAACAACGCCGGCGACTGAATCCCCGCCTCGCGCACGCGCGATGCAACTTCGGCCAGCGAGGCCGTCACGACGCGTTGCTGCGCGCTCGTGCCTTGCTCGACGACGGCCGCGGCACGCTCGGCCGGCACGCCGTGTGCACGCAGTTGCTCGACGATCGTTTCGAGATGTCCGAGCCCCATGTAGAACACGACGGTCTGGTTCGGACGCGACACGAGATCCCAATCGACGTTTGCCGTCTCGCCCTTACAGTGACCGGTCACGAACGTCAGCGACTGTGCGTAATCGCGATGCGTGAGCGGAATGCCGGAGTAAGCCGCGCAACCTGCTGCAGCCGTCACTCCAGGCACGACTTCAAAACGAATGCCTTCGGCCGCGAGCGCTTCGAGCTCCTCGCCGCCGCGACCGAAAATGAACGGATCGCCGCCCTTCAAACGGCACACGCGTTTGCCTTCGCGCGCGAGCTTGACGAGTAGCGCATTGATCTCATCCTGCGAGACATGCGCCGCACCGGCCGCTTTACCGACGTAAATCTTTTCGGCGTCGCGTCGTGCGAGATCGAGCACTTCGGCGGATACGAGACGGTCGTACAGCACGACATCGGCATTTTGCAGAGCGCGCAACGCACGCAACGTCAGCAATCCCGGATCGCCGGGACCTGCACCGACGAGCACGACCTCGCCTTCCGGCTTGCGGTTCGCCTGCGCCAACGTTTCGCGGATACGGTCGTCGAGCGATTCGGATTCCGGCGACTCGCGACCGGCGAGCACATCCGCCGCGACAGGACCGTCGATGAATCGCTCCCAAAAACGACGTCGAGCGCGCGGCTCTTCGAGCTTCTCTTTGACGAGCGGCCGCAGCTTTCCGGCGAGCTTCGCCAAGACACCGAGGCGCAGCGGAATGAACGACTCGAGCCGTTCGCGCAAACGGCGCGTCAGGACAGGTGCCTCGCCGCTGCTGCCGACCGCAACCACGACCGGCGAGCGATCGACGATGGCAGGCACGATGAATCGCGACAGCTCGCGATCGTCGACGACGTTGACGGGAATGTTGAGACGTTCGGCTTGCGTTGCGACCCAGGCATTCAAGGAGCGCTTATTCGTCGCCGCGATCGCCAGGCGCATGCCGACGAGCTCATCGGGATGAAACTCGGTGGCGCAATGAACGATTGCGCCCGAGGCGACCTTCTCCGCAACTGACGGGCTCAGCGTCGGCGCAACCACAGAGATCTTCGCCCCGGCGCGCAGCAAGAGCTCGATCTTGCGCGCGGCAACGTCACCGCCCCCGACGACGAGAACGGGCTGACCTGCCAAACGGATGAAGATCGGAAAATAGTCCATGCAATCACGCGCCGTTCAGCGCTGCGCGGCCGTCACTGGCTCGCCGCGCGGCGCGGCTCGACTTTCAAAGGAATGACGCGGCGACGCGGTTGCAGCCCGCATTCGCGCGATTCCGGGTTTTCCCACCACCAGCGACCCGAACGCGGATCCGCACCGGGCTCCACGGCACGCGTGCATGGCGCGCAGCCGATGCTCGGATAGCCTTTGTCGTGCAGCGGGTTGTACGGAAGATTCCGCGCCTTGATGTAGGCCCACACGTCTTCCTCTTTCCAATCGAGGAGCGGGCTGATCTTCCACATCCCGTAGCGGTCGTCCCACGAAACCGGCTCGCCCTCCGCGCGCTCGGCCGACTGTTCGCGACGGACGCCAGTCACCCAAGCCTTGTAGCCGGCGACTGCGCGCTTGAACGGCTCGATCTTGCGGATGTGGCAGCACGCTTGGCGCTCTTCGAGCCCGAGATAGAAACCGTTGATGCCGTTGTCGCGCACGTACTGCTCGACGGCCTTCGCATCCGGGTAATACACGGCAATCCGGCGCTGATAGCGACGCTCCAGTCGATCGAGCAACGCGAGCGTTTCGTCGTGGAGACGGCCCGTGTCGAGCGTGAACATCTCGATTTCCGGCACGTAAGTCGCAATGATGTCGGTCAACACCATTGCTTCGGCTCCGAGACTGTTCGAATACACGACGTCCTTGTATTCCTTGACGGCGTGCTCGAGCTGCGCGCGGGTCTGCTCGACGAGAGATTGCAAACGCGGAGAAAGAGGTTCAGTCATACAGTTCTTCTTGGGCTCGCCGACGACATTTGAGCAGGGGTTTGCGGGTCATCCGCCTGATTCGGCGAGGACTGTATCTAACCGTCTTATAACCAGGGAAAGACTCGTTTGTTCTGTCATGATGCGGTCACGTTATGCCTCAGGGACTGGAGGCACCGTAACCTTGAGGATGCGACGCCTGGGAACGGACGTTCGATTGAGATAAGTGCATGAAACTACAGCAATTACGGTACCTGGCAGCAATCGTCGAAAATGACCTGAACATCACCGCGGCCGCCGAGCGGCTGCACACGTCGCAGCCGGGGGTCAGTAAGCAGCTCAAACAGCTCGAGGACGAGCTCGGCTTCCCGATCTTTTTGCGCCAGGGCCGGACCCTGACGAAGGTCACCCCCGCGGGCAAGAAAGTGATCGAACGCGCGCTCAGGATCCTGAAGGAGGTCCAGAGCATCAAACGACTCGCCGAGGAGCAAAAGGGCGATGGCCGCGGATCGCTCTCGATCGGCACCACCCACACGCAGGCGCGTTATGTCCTGCCGCCCGTCATCCGGAAATTCCGCGAGAAGTACCCGCAGGTCGAGTTGCACCTGCATCAAGGCACCTCGGAGCAGCTCGCGGACATGGTGAGCCGCGACCGGATCGATTTCGCGATCAATACGGGGTCGGAGGAGATGTTCACGAACCTGGTGCTGCTGCCTTGCTATCGCTGGCACCGCCGGGTCGTCGTGCCCAAGGGGCATCCGCTCGCAAACGAGTCGAAGATCACGCTCGAGATGCTCGGCAAGTATCCGATCGTCACCTACGTGTTCAGCTTCACGGGTCCGTCGTCGCTGCAACAGATCTTCGCGCGCGCCGGCGTCAAGTTGAACGTCGCGCTCACGGCGCGCGACGCCGACGTCATCAAGACCTACGTGCGTCTCGGGCTCGGCGTCGGTATCGTCGCGGCGATGGCGGTCGATCCGCGCGAGGATTCGGATCTCGTATCTATCGAGGCCTCGCATCTGTTCCCGGCGCACTCGACCTGGATCGGTTTCCAGCAGGGCGCGCTACTGCGGGGCTACATGTACGACTTCCTGCAACTGTTCGCACCGCATCTCACGAAGCGGCTCGTGGATCGCGCAGGCAGCGCGTCCTCGCAGGCGGAAGTGGAAGCGTTGTTCTCCGACGTGACGCTGCCGGTCTTCAAGTAATCCGGCAACGAAGCGTAAGCACTGCATTCGGTTCGCTTGCGCCCGACATGGGCGCGGCGCCCGCTGGTTGCGATTTTCATGGCTGAAAGCACACTCGACCGACCGAAATCCCGCTCCCTGAAACCTCTGCGGGCGCTGTTGCCGTATCTCAGCCGGTACAAGCGCACGCTGTTCTTCGCGTTGTGCGCCCTGATCGTCGCATCCGCGGCGATGCTCATTCTGCCGATTGCATTTCGCGGCGTGATCGACAAAGGCATGGTGGCCAGCGACGCGGAGACGATCGACCTGTACTTCATCGCCTTCCTCGGCGCCGCAGCCGTGTTCGGCGTATTCGCCGCCTTGCGCTTCTACTTGGTCACATGGCTCGGCGAGCGCGTCGTCGCCGATTTGCGTGCGGACGTCTATTCGCGGGTCGTGCGCATGGATCCGACTTTTTTCGAGGTGACGCGCACGGGCGAAGTGCTTTCGCGACTGACGACGGACACGACGCTCGTACAGTCGATTGCAGGCGTCAATCTCTCGATCGCGCTGCGCTCGGCAATCCAGCTCGTGGGTTCGCTCGTACTGCTGATCGCGACGAGCCCTTCGCTCGCCGCAATGATCGTGCTGCTCATTCCGCTCGTGATCTTTCCGCTCATCCTCGTGGGCCGGAAACTGCGCAAGCTCTCGCGCGAGTCGCAGGATCGTGTCGCCGATACGAGCGGGCTCGCGGACGAGACGTTGAATGCGATCCAGACCGTGCAAGCGTTCACGCTCGAGCAGCTCAACAGCGTGCGTTACGGCAAGGCGGTCGAAACCTCGTTCACGGTTGCGATCAAGCGCAATCGTCTTCGCGCATTGCTGACAGCGGTCGGCACGATGACCGTATTCGGCGCGGTGACGTTCGTGTTGTGGCAAGGCGCGCACCGCGTGATCGCCGATGAGATGACGGCCGGCGAGCTGAGCCAGTTTCTTTTCTATGCGGTGTACGTTGCGACCTCAGCCGCTTCGCTGAGCGAAATGTGGGGCGAGGTACAGCGAGCCGCGGGAGCGATGGAACGGCTCGTCGAGCTCAAGCAAGCGACCCCGACGATCGTCGCGCCGCCCCAACCGGTCAGCTTTCCTGAACCTGTCCGTGGCGACATTCGCTTCGAAGAAGTCTCGTTCCGCTATCCCTCGCGGCCGGATTCGCTCGCGCTCGACGGCTTCTCGCTGCACATTCGGCCCGGCGAGAACGTCGCCTTCGTCGGTCCGTCCGGTGCCGGCAAGAGCACGACGTTTCAGCTGCTGCTGCGCTTCTACGACCCGGCGAGCGGCCGCATCCTGATCGACGGCATCGACATCGCCAAAGCGAGACCCGAAGACGTGCGCCGCCGCATCGGCCTCGTGCCGCAAGAGACCGTGCTGTTCGGCGCCACCGCACGCGAGAACATTCGTTTCGGACGGCCCGACGCCACCGACGCCGAAATAGAAGCCGCTGCGCGCGCGGCCGGCGCGGATTCTTTCATTCGCGAGCTGCCGGACGGATACGAGACCTTCCTCGGCGAACGCGGCACACGCCTGTCCGGCGGGCAGCGCCAACGCATCGCCATCGCACGCGCGCTCCTCAAGGATCCGCCGATATTGTTGTTGGACGAGGCAACCAGCTCGCTCGATGCCGAAAGCGAGCGCTACGTGCAGGAAGCGCTCGAAAAATTAATGAAGGGTCGCACGACGATCATCATCGCCCATCGTCTCGCGACGATTCTCAAAGCCGATCGCATCGTCGTCATGGACCACGGCCGCATCGTCGCCATCGGCACGCATGCCGAGCTCCTCGAAACGAACGCGCTATACGCGAGACTGGCTGCGCTGCAGTTCACAGACGTAGCGACGGCAGGAGCGGCCTGACCGATCCGACGCTTGCACGACTCGGTACCCGCCCCACCAACGCAGGTACTTGTCTCTTCCGCGACCTAAGTGTCGTTGACGCGTCTATCCGCGCGTACTTATCTTCGAGATCGTCGCACTGGCGCTTCTCCGCGCGACTTTACGGAGGGATCTCGAGTGGCCTATCGAGCAACCGTCTTCAATGTGATGATCGCCTCCCCCTCCGATGTCGCGGCCGAACGCGCACTCGTCAAAGAGGTGGTGCACGAATGGAACGCCGTCAATGCCTTTACACGGCGCATCGTGCTCCAACCCATCGGGTGGGAAACCCACTCCTCCCCGAGCATGGGCGAGCATCCGCAGCATGTATTGAATGAACAAGTCTTGGCCAAGTGCGACCTGCTGGTGGGCGTTTTCTGGACGCGCGTCGGTACGCGAACGCCGGAGTACGAAAGCGGCTCTGTCGAGGAAATCGAACGGCACCTCGCCGCCGGAAAACCGGCGATGCTGTATTTCTCGAACAGCCCAGTGCACCCGGATAGCGTCGATACTGTGCAATATCAGAAACTGAAGGAGTTCAAATCGTCATGTCAAAGCCGCAGCTTGTATGCGAGTTACGACGGCCTTACCGATTTCCGCAATCAGTTCTATCGACATCTGCAACTCAAGATCAACGAAGATCCCTTCTTCGCGGTCGCCGACGACGCCGGCGCATCCGGAACTGTCCGTGAGTCGCAATCAACCGTTGCCGCGCTATCGAAAGAAGCGACTCTGCTGCTCAAGGAGGCCGCTGCCGACGCCGCCGGTATCGTCATGCTGCTCCGACATCTAGGCGGCACGGATCTTCAGACGAATGAGAAAAACCTGATCTCCGATCAGAGCCGGCGCTCAGTCGCGACCTGGGAAGCCGCGCTACAAGAACTGATCGATAACGGCCTCGTCGTCCAGAGGGACCGGGAAGGCGAAGTCTTCGAAGTGACGAAGAAGGGATACGAGGTGGCCGAGAATCTTCGGCTATAGCCCGTCATCTAGTTGCACGCCCCCCCCAAAAAAAAAAACGGTTCGTTGCTGCCGCTCGAGCCTGCAACGAACCGCCATTGCTACGCCGTTCGTACGGCGCGACGTCTACGGTGTCACTACGATCACGACGCGACGAGTCTCGAAGTCATCGATGCCGTCCGGCTTCTCCGGTTTGTCCGACCACTTCGTCGAAATGATCGACGGCTTCACGCCCAGATCGACCAGCGCCGATTCGATATTCTTCACCCGGATCTCCGGAAGCGAAGCCTTTTCCACCATCTTCTTACCGTTCGTGAGCAGCGCCGATCCGCGATACCCCGTGATCTGGATGTGCTTCGCATCGATCGCCGTCGCGTAACGCATGACTTCCGTGACGACACGCGTCGAACGGCTCGGCATGTACGTGCTATCGAAATCGAAGTACACGGTATAGGTGCGCTGCGTGTACGGAGGCTTGTACTGCTCGACCTGCCGCGCTCTCGCCTGATTGCGCGCCGAAAGCGTATCCGGGTCCGGACCGGTGCCGCGTCGCGCGTTCTCGATCTTGTAGCCCTCCGCGGGCAGGATCGTGTTGCACGACAGATTGATTTCCGGCAGCGACGACACTTTGACCGGCTCGAGCACGATGCCGCCGCAGATACGAGGCTTGTCGCTCACGACACCTTCGACGAGCGCCTCATGCTTCAGCTGCGGCGGAAAGAACTCCGACTGCAGATCGAGCTGGATACCGAGGTAGTACAGCTCGCCTTCGTACTCCGCGAGCCAGCAGGGCACCATCTCGGTGTCGCGCACGATCGGACACGACACGAAGCTCAGTCGCTTGCCGGGCGCGATCGTCTTTGCAGACTTGTCGGATGCATGCGCCGGCAGCGCGGCGAACAGCGCGAGCAGGACGCTTGCAATGACCCCAAGGGATCCTCGGATGGAGATCATTCGATGATTCTTCATGGCCGCGCTCACAATACGCTCAAGAAGTTGACGAGATCCTGCTTCTCCTGCTCCGTGTAGCCGATATTGAATCGGCGATCGTAGAAGTCGACGAGCTCACGCAAATCCCGTGCAAGGCCGTTGGAGAAGTACGGTGCGCGTCCTGCCAGTCCACGCATCTGTTGCAAGTTGATTGCACCGATTTCGATGCATCTGCCGGTAATCAGAGCACGGCCCGGATCGTGGGTGTAGATCACACGTCCGAGATACGGATGAGGCTCGACATCGTCCCTGCACGTGAGCTTGAAGAGCGGTAGATGCGACAGCCGCTGGACCGTCGGCAGGTTCTGCGTGCCCACATCGATCCAGCCCGGAGCAACGTCGTGACCGGTCATCGAAGCGTTGTGGCAAGTCGCACAGCTGCGCTTCAGCGGATTGCCGAGACCGATGTTGTTCAGTCCGGTCGTATCGCTGATCCAGAAAGGTCTGAAGAAGAAGACGTCGGCACCGCGAGCGATCGACGCCCGCATTTCAGCCGCTTCGTCGCGCGGTGAAGTGGTGTTCGGTTCTGCGCGCCACATATCGAAGAATCCGAATACCGGATTCGAAACGATGTTGCCGAGCCCGTACTGCCCGTTCAGCATCGCCAGCGCGCCCAAACCGTTCGGACCGCCCGGAACCACGAGCGGACCGGCGACCGAGTGCTCGCCCTGCGCCACGTAAATCTGACGCTCGAAGGCCACGATCTTGCTCAGCTCATCCTCGGTCAGGCCGCCTTTTCGCTGAAGATGCGTCGTGGCCGCTTCGAATGCTTGCGACTTGAGCGTCAGGTTCCGCGCATCCGCCATCAAGTTCATGCTGACGCGGTTGCCGGTCTCCGGATCCTTCGCGAGCGGCTCGCCCGTCTTCAGATTGAAGTACTGCGCGTAGTGCGGCTCGATGTACTTCATGTTCCCGACGACTTTCGGACGGCGATACACGGAAACCATCGGGTTATCCGACTTCAGGCCGTACTTCGGATCCGTATTGCACCCGGTCGGATCTTCCACGACTTCCAACGTGAACTCCGGTTCGATGCGGGTTCCATCCGGTCTCTTCGGCGGCCACGGCAGGAAGATGCGGAACAAACCGTGATCAAGCAGGAGGGAATGCGATTTCGGATCGTCCTGCGGCAGGCTCGGACAGTTCGATCCGTCCACCGCGGCGAACAACGGATCCTTGCCTTGCGTCGCCTCCCAGCGGGCCCGCGCCGTCGCAGCGGAAATGCTCATGCTGTCCGACGGTTGATGACACGTTACGCAGGCGCGGCCGTTCGAGCCGAGCGGCGTGAAGAACGGATGTCCTTCCGTCGGCAGCGGTCCGTTTGCATTCAGGATTTCGACTTTTCCGGCCGGATTCGCGTACTGCGAGAATTGCGGAAGCACCTGCCCGCTTCCTGGGGTGAACCACTGATCAGTCGTCTCGTAGTCGTCGGTGTTTCCGGCACGCGTCGGCACCGATTGCGCCTGGCGCCCCTGCGCCGGCACGTGGCCTGAAACACTACTGTCGCTTCGATTCGACGCGTGAAGCGGATTCACGGCCGCAGCGATCGCGCCCACCAGAATGGCCGCACCTCCAGCCACCAATATGGAGCGAGAGATCTTCCGGGTCTTAGCTGAACTCATCGGCGTGACTCTTCCCAGAACTGTTAATTGAAGTTGAATCGGATACCGAGCCGGTAATTGCGGCCAATGACGTCGAACATCGAGAACGTGGCCGTTCCGGTCTCCGCGAACGGCGGCTTCTCGTTCGTCGCATTATTGACGCGGAAGTACACGCGCGCATCCCAACCCAAATCGGGCGAGAGATCGTACTGAACGGTCAGGTTCGTATAGAGCATGGACGCAACGTGATTGCGATTGACGCCGTTCGCAGCAATCGCGCCTTCGATCAGCGTGTTGTCGACCTTGCCGCCGCCGTACCAACGTTCTTCGAGCATGGCCGACCAACGCTCACCCTCGTAACCGAAGGTTCCGAACAGCGTCCAATGCGGGTTCTGATACTCGCCGGCATCGTCGACGGTCGTCGCCGTGGCTACGGCCGTGGTCGCGAGCTCATCGACGTAGCTCGCCATGAGCCGGAACTGCAGCTCGCCGTTCGCACGCATGAAGGTGGAGCTGAACGGATGGTGGTACGACAACTCGATGTCGACGCCGCTCGTCTTGAACTTGTCGAGATTCTCGAACTGTCGCAGCACACCCGTGATGACGTTGTTCGAGTCCGTGGTCACTTTTTCGCAGTAGCTCTGGATATTGTCCAGGAAGCATCGATCCACGATCTGCTGCTGAGTGAGCGTACCGATCTGCCCCTCGACATCGATGGAGTAGTAGTCCACCGAAATGTTCAAACCTTCCAGCCAATTCGGGGAATAGACGAATCCTGCGGTAAACGTGTCGGCTTCCTCAGGCGCAAGCTCCGGGTTGCCGGTCGTGGTGATGGGCGCAGGCAGAGATGCCGCCGTAATCGGATGACGAATGTTTTGAATCGCGACAGCGGTCGGCGTGAACAGCTCCCCGAGATTGCCGGCGCGGATGTCGCGCGACTTCGTTGCACGCAATCTCAGCTGATCGTTCAGCTCCCAGCTCAAACCCGCCTTCCACGTCGTCACGCCACCCGAAGAGCTGTAATCGGTGTAGCGCGCCGCGAGGCTCAGATCGAGACTTTCTGCGAGCGGCTTGGCGGCCAAAAGCGGCACGACCACTTCCGCGTAAACTTCCTTGACGTCGTAGTCGCCGACAATGGGCTTGCGATTCGCCGTTTGCCAATTGTTCAAGAGCGAGTCTTCATCGACGAATGCGTCGATCTCTTCTTTTCTATATTCGAAACCCGTCGCCGCTGCGACCGGACCGGCCCAGGTCTGGAACAGGTCGCCTTTCAGGTTGAACGCCGCCACGGATTGCGTCGTATCCATCTTCAGCCATCCGGTTCCTGTCACATAAGCAATGGCCTCCGCCGATGGTGAGCCGGAACCGAACAAGTTGAAGGGCACGCACGACGGATCGTCGTTGGTAGGATCGGCATCGATGTTCACGCGGCATTCGATCTGACCGGTCGGCCCGAAAACGGCATCGATCGCGCGCCGGAATCGTGGCATGTGCAGATTGCCGATACGGAACTGCTCGAAGCGGTTCTTGCCGTACTGAACGTAAGTGTCCCAGCGCCAATCGCCAGGCAGGTTGCCCTCCGCGCCGAGCACAGCACGATAGATCTCCGGCGAACCGTCCTTTGTGCGGAATTGACCCATACCCGGATCACGGAAAGTGCGGCCCATCGCAAAACAGTTGATCCCTTCTTCGATCATCCGATCGCGCACAGCCTGCGGCAGGAAGGCGTTGTCGATGTTCACGTTGATCGAGCCGAGCGCCGAGGCGACGGTCGTCTGAGCGCAACTGTTCACCGGCGTGACGGAGCCGTTGTTGCGGGCCGGATTCGTCAACCCCTCGGCGATGGAGCTCGCGTACGTTCCTTCCGCGAAAACGCGCAAGTTGTCCGTCACATCGAAGCCGAGACGCGACATCACGGTGTAGCGCTCGTACGGGTACATGAGATCGCCGCCGGGAATGGGCGTGTCGCCGAAATTGCTCGTCCCGCCGATCATGTTGTTGCCGAACACTTGGCCGTAGCCGAACTGCCCGATCTGGCCGCCCGGCAGGAACTCGATGCCGCGCAACGGACCGGACGTGATCAAACCGCCGTCGGAGACGTCGGCGCGGCGCACATCATTGGCATAGATCAGACCCGGCAAACCGTTCGTCGCAAACTGCGAGTTGCCCAACGAATTGACGCCAGCCCAGCGGCGCGACAAATACGGCGGTTGCAGCGTGCGAACGCCATCGTGCTTGCCGTACTCGACACCGACCAGGAGGTGACCCCGCGCATCGGCAAAGCTGGTACCGAAGGCCATCGACGCGCCGTAGTTCTCGGCGTCGCCTTCCTCCGAGATACCGTACTGCACGTTACCGGTGATGCCCTCGAGGTCGTCTTTCAAGATCAAGTTGACGACACCCGCCACGGCATCCGAACCCCAGGAAGCCGACGCACCGCCCGTGACGATTTCCGTCCGCCGGATCAGCGCCGTCGGAATCAGGTTCAAATCGACCGTACCGTCGGAGAACGTCGGCACATGCCTTCTTCCGTCGACCAGCACGAGGGTTCGCTGCGGGCCGATGTTTCGCAAGTTCGCGTAGAGCGCCGAGGACGACGGCTGCATCGTCGTGCGAAAGCTCGGGATCTGGCCGAGCGCCTCGACCATGTTCAAGGGCGCCACTTTTTCGAGCTGTTCGGCGGACAATGCGCTCGTCGGCGTGGGTGCACTGAAGCCGTCGGCAACCACACGTGTCGAGGTCACGACGACTTCGCTGAGAACGCCTTCCGAACCGCTCGTTGCGCTCTGTGCGTACGCACCCTGACCGTAAACGAGCGCGAGATGGACTGCTGCGTAAATACCAATTGACTTGCGCGTGCCGCGCGCAAAACGACGATCGAGCACTTGGACCCCCTCTCGAACCATTCGACCAAATAGGCTGGTCATTTACCCTGAAAAGATCAATTGTCTGACCCTTTGCCTTAAGCCGACTTTATGCGTCGAGGCGTCGGTGCGTCAACCCTGCAAGGGGTTGGCAAGGGATCGCGGCGCTCGAAGCGGAAGCTTCGTGCATCGAAGGGATCGACTGGACGTGCTATAAAACCAGCCTATCAGCAGACTCGAAGATCAGCCTATCGGCAGACTCATTACTATTAGGCAAGAACCTTAAAGCGACTGATATTGAGCAAGAACCTTAAAGCAGCGACTGAGGATTCAATGAACAAGAGCAGCGCCATGGAGCCGACGCCGGTCGCCGATCTCAGCCGTAGCGCCGTCTCCCGTTACATCCAGCTTGCGACTCTGTTTCGCCGGCGCATCGAGTCCGGCCAATGGAAAGTCGGCGAACAGATTCCGACCGTCGACACGCTGGCGGCGGAATGCGGCGTTGCCCGCGCCACCATCCGACAAGCACTTGGACTGCTCGAAAACGAAGGGCTGATTTCCCGCCGGCGCGCGAAGGGCACGTTCGTGATGCGACGCCCGCAAGAACAGTTGTGGTGCGAGGTGGAAACCGACTGGAACGGCCTGCTCAGCTCACGCGACGGCGCCACGATCGAAGTGCTGCATTCCGAGGTCGTCGAAGCACCTCCTCTGATACCGCACTCGATCGGCAAGCTAGCACCCGCCTATCGTCACTTGCGCCGCCGCCATTCCCGACAAGGCGTGCCGTTTCTCCTCGCCGATGTGTACATCGACCAGCGTTTGACCAAGAAAATCCCGCGCAGCGCGTATACGACGAAAACCGCTCTCCGTCTCGTGGCAGGAATCGAGGGCGTCAAGATTACCGATGCGCGACAGACGCTTACGATCGGCAGCGCCGACATCGAAACCGCACACCAGCTCAACCTGCCGCTGAATGCGCATGTCGCGCACGTACACCGCTCCGCTGTCGACCAACACGGAAACCTCATCCTGGTCGCGAACGGCATCTATCGAGGCGATGTCGTCCGAGTCGACATCAAGCTGAAGTAGACCCGGCGGCGCCGAGAACGAGACCGGTCGGCGCCCACCGCCCTAAAAAGTCCATTCACCTAGCCTATAGGCTGTGGTACTGTTTGGGCAGTAGGAGAATGAACTCGTGAAGCTTCACTGGTCTCCCAAATCGCCGTTCGTCCGCAAGGTCATGATCACCGCACACGAGTGCGGCCTGACGGACCGCATCGAGCTCGTGCGTACGGTCGCAGCGATGCTGCGTCCGAACCCGGTTCTGATGAGCGACAACCCATTGAACAAGATCCCGACGCTCGTGCTCGACGACGGCTCGTGCTTGTACGACTCCGACGTGATCTGCGAATTCCTGGATGATCTGGCTTCGACGTCGAATCGCACGCCGCTTTTTCCGCGGGAGCGAGACCTGCGCTGGGATGCCCTACGCCGCAACAAGCTCGGCAGCGGGCTGCTCGACGTTCTGATCCTCTGGCGAAACGAACGCGAACGCGCCGCGCCGTCGAGCGAGCTGATCAAGGCCTTCGATCAGAAAACCCATGCAGCGCTCGCCAAGATCGCCGACGACCTTGCAAGCGCACCCGCCGAACGCTTCGACATCGGCGACATCGCCGCCGTATGCGCACTTGCCTATCTCGACTTCCGGTTCGGCGACTTCGATTGGCGCCGGAATCGCACGCTCGATGACTGGTACGAACGCATCAAGGTACGGCAATCCGTGCAAGCAACTTCGATTGTCGACGATCGTGCAACGATCGCCGCTCAGTAACTCTGCGCGATCATGAGTACGGAAAACACCAGCAATCCCGAGCGAACCCGTCGCAGCGGTCCGCTGTCGCATATTCGCGTTCTCGATCTCAGCCGCGTCATGGCCGGCCCATGGTGCAGCCAAATCCTTGCGGATCTCGGCGCGGACGTCATCAAAGTGGAGCGCCCCGAAGTCGGCGACGATACGCGCGCCTGGGGTCCGCCCTTCCTGCGCGATTCGGAAGGTCGCTCGCTCGCGAGCTCCGGCTACTTCTTGTGCGTCAATCGCGGCAAGCGGTCGGTTACCCTGAATCTCAACTCGCCCGAAGGTCAGGACATCGTGCGCGCTCTGGCGGCGAGGTGCGATGTGCTCGTCGAGAACTACAAGGTCGGCACGCTGCAGAAGTTCAATCTCGGACCCGATGAGCTGCGCAAGGTCAATCCTCGTTTGATCTATGCATCGATCACGGGCTTCGGTCAGACCGGACCCCGCGCGCACCAAGCCGCTTACGACTTCATGATCCAGGCGATGGGCGGCCTGATGAGCATCACGGGCGAGCGCGATGACCGACCCGGCGGCGGACCGCAAAAAGTGGGCATACCGATCGTCGATCTCATGACCGGTATGTATGCCACCGTTGGAATTCTCGCCGCACTCGCACGCCGCGAGCAGACCGGCCAGGGCGACTACATCGACGTCGCCATGCTCGACGTGCAAGCGGCGATCCTCGCCAACCAGGCAATGAACTTCTTGCTCTCCGGCAAGCCGCCGAAGCGCACCGGCAACAGTCATCCGAACATTCAGCCGCAGGACGTATTCCGTTGCAGCGACGGATACGTCGCGCTGGCGGTCGGCAACGACGGCCAGTTTGCGAAGCTGTGCGAAGTGCTCGAGCGACCGGAGCTTGCGACCGATCCGCGCTTTGCCAGGAATGCGGACCGTGTCGCCAATCGGGAAGCGCTAACGCAAATAATCACCGACCGCTTCATGACGGACACCATGCACGCATGGGATCGCAAGTTGTCGGCGGTCGGCGTACCGTGCGCACCGATCAACTCGGTGCCGCAAGTATTCGAGGATCCGCAGATCGTGCATCGAGGACTCGTCCGCTCGATCCCGCATCCCGCCGCAGGTTCCGTCCCGCAAGTCGTCAGTCCGCTGAAGTTCACGGAGGCGCCGCTCGAGTTCGACGTGCCGCCGCCGATGCTCGGACAACATACCGCCGAAGTGCTCGAAGAGCTCGGCATCGACGCCGACGCACAACGCGATTTGGAGCGGCGCGGAATCGTCTGAACGTTCATCGAAGAAATCCTGACGGAGAAGTTGCTTGCCTCGCATTCCACCGATCTCTGAGGAGTCGCTCACCGATGCCCAGCGCCGCGTGTACGACAAAGTCGTTGCCGGACCGCGGGGAACCGTCATCGGTCCGTTGCGTGCAGTCCTGCATTCGCCGGAGCTTGCCGATCGTTGGCAGTCGCTCGGCGAATACCTGCGCTTCGACTCGTGTTTGCCCCTGGCCCTGCGGGAATTGGCCATCATCACCGTAGGACGCTATTGGAACAGCGAGCTCGAGTGGCTCGTGCACTCGCGACTGGCGCTTGACGCCGGAATTTCCGACGACGTGATCGAATCGATCCGCACGGCCAGTTCGCCGACGTTCGCCGATTCGGACCAAGCATACGTTTACAACTTCGCGCGTGAGCTGCTTCAGTACGGCAACGCCACCGACGATACCTATGGCGCGGTTCGCGACAGGTTGGGAACGGTTGGCATTGTCGAGCTCACGGCGATCATCGGCTATTACACGATGGTCGCCATGACCTTGAACGCGCATGACGTACCGCTGCCTCAGCTGGCGACACCGATCCCGCCGCTGCAAGACCTTTCCGGACAGCGGCTCAAGGAACCGACTGCGTTGCCGCCTGCTCAGCTCGCGGCGCCGAAGCAAGCCGAGCGCGCATAGAGCCCATGGCGATTCAGGAAGAGCCAAGAATGCCGACGCCGCCTCGGCTGGATGTACCACCGGGTGCCTGCGACGCGCACACGCACGTCTTTCCGCCTCTCGATGAGTTCCCATTGCAGGGCAGTCCGAGCTATCTGCCGCCGCTCGCTCCGGTCGAGCTTCATCTCGAAATGCTCGATCGAGCGAAGATGACGCGGGGCGTCGTCGTGCAACCCGCGGTATACGGCAACGATGTGTCTGCGCTCGCGCACGCCATCAGACGTTCTAACGGGCGCTTACGCGGCATTGGGACCGCCACGAGAGACATCTCCGACGAGGCTCTCGACGCGATGCGCGAAGCCGGCATCTGCGGCCTGCGCTTCACCGAAGCGCGCCTGCCGAGCGGAGAGCGCTACCGAGGCAGCGTGCCGGCTGCGGAGTTGCAGCAGCTTGCCGAGCGAATGAAAGCGCGCGGCATGCATGCGCAAGTGTGGCCAGCTGCCGATGGACTTTGCGAGCTGCTCGACGACTTGCTCCCGCTTGGCCTCCCCATCGTTCTCGAACACATGGGCGGGTTCGACATTCAACGCGGTACAGCAGATCGCACATTTCAAGAGCTGCTCGCTCTGCTGCGCGATGGCCGCATTTGGATCAAGTTGGTTGTGTGCCGCCGGTCGACTGCCGCACCGCGCTATGAAGATCTGCGTCCGTTTCACGATGCGCTCGTGGAGGCCAATCCGTCGCGATTGGTGTGGGGATCCGATTGGCCGTTCGTTCGCATGGGCGAACGAGCACCGGATGTCGGTCACCTCCTGGACCTTTTCGGCGAGTGGGTCGCGGATGCGTCGCTGCGTCAAAAGATTCTCGTCGACAACCCTCAGGAACTGTACGAGTTCTAGTTATTTTCGAGTGGGGTCTGCCATGCAAGATATTCAAGTTAGCATCGCCGACAAGATCGCCACCGTGACGCTCAATAGAGCGCCGGTGAATGCGCTCACGAACAAGCTGTACGGCGAGCTGGGAGATGTATTCCTGCAGTTGAGCGAGAACCGCGACGTCAATTGCGTGATTCTCCAGTCCGCTTGCGCGAAGGCGTTCTGCGCAGGCAAGGATCTCAAGGAATTTCTCGCCGCACGCGTCGAGGATGACCCGGCCAATGCCGCGATCGTGCGCCGCACGTTCTCTGCCATCCTCAACTGCGCGGTGCCGGTCATCGCCGCCGTCAACGGTCCTGCGCTCGGCGCAGGCGCCGTCATTGCTTCCGTGTGCGACATTCGCATCGCCTCGCGCGCAGCCACGTTCGCGCTTCCGGAAATCAATGTCGGCCGCTGCGGCGGCGGCGCTCACTTGGGCAGGCTCATCCCGCAAGGCGCGCTGCGCCGGATGTTCTTCACCGGCCAACCGATCGATGCCCAAGAAGCGTATCGGATCGGTCTCGTGGATCAGTTGGTCGAACCCGATCAATTGAGCGATACCGTTCTGAAGTTGGCGACGACGATCGCCTCGAAGAGCCCGCTCGGTCTGCGAATCGGCAAGAAGGCGCTTCGCGAGGCGGAGAACCTGCCGCTCGAAGAAGGCTATGCACGCGAACAGCAATACAGCACGGAACTGATGGCCACGGAGGATGCGCGCGAAGCCGTGCGCGCCGTCGTGGAGAAACGCCAACCCGTCTTCGTCGGCCGCTGAAACAAATGAACGCGCCCGTCAAGCCGCCGACGCCCGCCGAGCTCGATGCCACGTATCGACTCGTTGGGTGGCGACTGATTCCGATTTTGATGTTGGGCTACATCTCGGCCTACATCGACCGCTCGAACATCGGCTTCGCGAAGCTGCAGTTCCTCACCGACTTGCGGCTTACCGAGACGATGTACGGTGTCGGCGCGGGCTTGTTTTATCTCGGCTATTGTCTCTTCGAGGTACCGAGCAATCTGGTGCTCGCCAAGATCGGCGCACGCAAAACGTTCCTGCGCATCATGGTGCTGTGGAGCCTGTGCTCCGCCTCGCTCGCGTTTATTTCGACCGCGAATCACTTCTATGTGCTGCGCTTTTTCCTCGGCGCCGCCGAAGCGGGGTTCTTTCCCGGAGTGCTGTTCTTCCTGAGCCAATGGGCGCCAGCTTCGCGCCGCGCTCGCTTCACCGCGCTCTTCATGTCCGCCATGGCGCTGTCCGGAATCATCGGCGGTCCCCTGGCTGGCCTGATCATGCACAGCTTCGACGGTCTCGCCGGACTGCGCGGTTGGCAATGGCTGTTCATCGTCGAGGGACTTCCGGGCTGCGTGCTCGGCATCGCCGCTTACGTGGTGCTCGCCGACAAACCGTCCGATGCGCGCTGGCTTTCAGCCGATCAGAAAGCCTGGATCGAGAACGATCTCGCGAAAGAGGCCACATCGCGCGGGGGCGGCGTCAAGCACCACAAGTTGAGCGCCGCATTGCGCGACCGGCGTCTGTATGCATTGTCGATGATGTCGATCGCTTTGATCTCGGGAATCGGCGGAATCTCGCTTTGGCTGCCGACGATCGTACGCAGCTCCGGCGTCACCAATGTGTTGCACATCGGACTCTTGTCTGCAGTCCCCTATATCGTTGCGGTCATCGTGCAGCAGTGGGTCGCCCGCCGATCCGATCGCATGCTCGAACGGCGTTGGCATGCTGCAGTGCCGGCCCTCGTCGCTGCGTTGGGATGGTTCGTCCTGCCGCTCGTTCAGGACCATGCATGGCTTGCACTGTTCATGCTCACGCTCATTACGGCTGGCTCGTTCGGTACAACGGGTCCGTTCTGGAGCTTGCCGGCAACCTACTTCTCCGGCACTGCGGCCGCTGGAGGCATCGCCATCGTCACGACCTGCGGAGGCATCGCCGGATTCTTCAGCCCGATCGTCGTCGGATGGGCAACGACAGCCACCGGCTCGCTCGCGCTCGGCTTGGTGTATTACGGGACCCTCATGGCACTTGGAGCACTTGCGCTCCTGCTGGGAACGCGCACGTTGAAGCCCGAGGCGCAGTCCGGAGCGTGACCTTCCCTCCAATCACAACTCCAGACATGCCAGAAAGCGAGTAAGCCTTTCCGCAGCTTTGCTCTATGCTTTTAGCCGCGTCGCCTTGGCTTTCTTCACGAGCTTCAGCAGGGACGACAGCGACCTCTGATCTCCGCCTTCCACGACGAAAACCTGCTTGCCTTTCCGCTCGAGGCGAATCGGCTGCGGATCGTTCTCGTATTTCACCTTCAATAACCGAGAGTAGCCATCGGCAAACTGAATCGCATCGGCTTCCGTATCCCATGCAGTGTTGAGCAGCAGGAGCAGGCGTCCGTCGTTCTTGTGCCGGAGCACCGCATATCGATCGCCGTCCCATCCGGCAGCAAGCTCTTCGGCTTCCGACGCCATGCCGTGCTCTTTGAAGATCGTCCGCCACAAGAACTCACCGACCGAGTTCTGTGCCAGCAACTCCCATTCTTGGAGCTCGCGCGCTTGCTCCAATCGGCTGAAATCGATCTTCAATGGCGTCTCGCGCGCAAACCATTTCTCAGAATGGAGAATCTGCTCCGTCGATACAGGCGGATACTCCGTGTAGAGCTTCTCGACCTCGGACCATCCTTTCGCTTGCACATCGAACACGAATCCCATTCCCTTCAAGTACGCACCGAGCAGCATGTCCATGATGAACGGCGGAATCTGCCTGCTCGCGGCGATGGCTGCTTGAAAATCGGACCCTAACGCCTCGGAAGCTTGTGGGCTTTCCAAAATGCTCATCATCGAGCTCACGTCCATCGCCGCCTGCATTCGAACTGCCGTTCCCAACAGCTCGCGAGGCGGCACTCGTCCCAACGTTCGCTGCATCATCCAAAGCGTCATGATGTATTGCGCTTCCCCTTCTACAACCGCCTGACGAGCGATTTGCACGTCGTTTTCGGCGATCCCGCCAACGACGGTCGCTGCGTAATAGGACTCGAGATCGAAATATTGGTCCTGCAAACCGTGGTAAAGCTCGTGGGCGAACAATGCGCTGCGCATGGGCTCCGGCAGATTCAACTCCATGACGTGGAACGCGCTCGTACGCGGATCGTAGTACGCCGCCACCTGGCTCAAGACCACGGATTTCATCAGGGCTGGCGCATTCTGAATCTCCGGCCCGCGATAGAGCCCGAGCTTCTTGACGATCTTTCCGTAATGAAGCTCCGCCTTGCTCGGCAAGGTTTTCTCGACGCGTTGATCCAGATACTCGCGCAGACCATCCGTTGTCTGCGCCTTCGCGACGACAGGCCGTTTGAACTCCAGACCGCGCAGAGCGACCACTTCGTTCTGAATCTGTGCAGCAAGCGCACCGAGATCCTCTGAAGGGTCGGAATCCTGCGCCCGACCCGGACCCCAAAACAGAAGGCAAATAAGTACCAATCCCAGGAAACCGCTGCCGATGCGCATCGTTGTTCTCCTTGTCCCTTGCTGAGCGCAGCGTAGCGTAGCTCGTGCGAAATCGAAGCGAACAGCCTTCATGTACTGCTGGCCGGTTTGTCCGCGGCATTACGGAATATGACCACGCGCGCGCTCTTCAGGGAGCCGATCGGGAGGCGAGATGAACGCGGAACGTCACATCGATAGACAGCGGCTTGCGCTTTCACCCTTTCAAGTCAAGTTGATCCTGACCGTACACATCATCGTGGCGGTCGGACTGCTGGGCGATTCCGCCGGTTATCTTGCAGTCGCGATTCGAGGGGCGACAACGGACGACCCGGCGTTGGCCCATGCCTCATACGAAATGCTTCGAATGTTCGCCTTCGTCTTCGGTGTTCCCTTGAGCTTTGCCGCGCTGCTGACGGGAATACTGCTCGGGCTCGGCACGCGGTGGGGAGTGTTCCGCTATCGTTGGGTCATCGCCAAACTCTTGCTGATCGTATCGGTCATCGCCGTCGGCGCATTGGTGCTGAGAGACGGCATGGATTCCATGTTGAGCGGTCAAGGAGGCGCAGAAGGACAGCTCGTTGCTGGCGCGGCTTACGATGTGCTCGCCCTATCCATCGCCGTCACGCTCGGGGTGTTCAAACCGGGCGGACGAAGGAGAAGCACGGGAGATTGATTTCCGGCGGACTGTTGGCAGAAGTAGCCCAGCCTCGCGCTGCGTTCGTGTAGATTGCCTGCAGCGACGAGAGAACATTTCTCGAGCTGACAGAAAAACGATGCCCGAAACCGTCACCGTCTTTAGTCGACAGTCGAAAGTTGATAGTTGATAGCGCCGCGCCGGCGCGCTTCTAAAGATTACACCCGCGTCGCAGCTTAATATCGCGCGGAAGCGCGCATTCCGCTGTCAACTGCCCACTATCAACTGTCAACTGCGCGCGACGCGCGCTCAGCGTGCTTTGAGCGGCGCACCGCCCAGGTGACTGCCGCCATCGACGATGATGAACTCGCCGGTCACCATGTCGGCGCCTTCGATCAGCCACACGATCGCACGCGCGATGTCTTCGGGTTTGCTGGTCTTCTGCAAGGGGCTCATGGATGCGATGCGCGCGCGCTGCGTTTCGTAGCGCTCGCCGAGCGCACCCTGCAGCCAGCGCGTCTCGACGAACCCCGGACACACTGCATTCACGCGAATCTGCGGACCGAGCACTCGGGCGAGCGAGATCGTCATCGTGTTGAGCGCACCTTTCGAGGCAGCGTACGCGACAGACGTACCCGTACCCATCACACCCGCGATCGATGAAACGTTGACGATCGCACCCTGCCCTTGCTTGCGCATCGCGGGTTCGACGGCACGGATCATCTGGAACGTGCCGACGACGTTGACGGCGTAGATGTCGAGGAAGTCCTGCGCTTGCAGCGCGTTCAAATCGGCGTGATTGAACGCCACGCGCGTCGTGCCGGCATTGTTGACGAGGGCATCGATGCGTCCCCACTTCTCGAGCGTGGCTTGTGCCATGCGCTGGCAATCCGCATCGACGGCAACATCGGCCTGGACGAGCAAGGTTTCCGCGCCCAGCCGCTCGCACTCGGCTTGCGTCGCCCGTGCCTCGGCCTCGCTCTTCGTGTAGTTGATGACGACCCGCGCACCTTTCTTCGCGAGATCGAGAGCACATGCTGCGCCGATACCGGTCGCCGAGCCCGTGACGATACAAACAGCCTTTTCGAGTTGCATGCTTCGTTCTCTTCAGGAAATCGCCAGGGCCGAGAGAGTAAGGGAGGATCGATCGACCGGCCAGCACCGGAAACGGACATAGGCGCGCAAGCCGGAACGGATCGGAGAGAGTTGTAACGAGGGAACGCGGTTTGCGGCGCAAGCATCGTCGCAAACCGCGAGGTAAGGATCTATCGGTTAGCTCGCGCGACGCCGCAGCGCCAGTCCCTGATCGACTGCGCCCTGGTATGCGACCGTGAAGTCGTTGAATGCTTTCAGCGCCGCTTCGAGATCTGCGCCCTCGGGCAACTCGAATGCATCGAAGCCGCAGCGTGCCATGTAGAACAGTTGATCCCGCTGAATCTTGCCCACGGCGCGCAACTCGCCCGTGAACTTATAGCGAGTACGCAGCAACTGCGCCTGGCTGTAGCCGCGGCCTTCGGCCAGGCCGCCGAACTCGATCGCGACGAGCGAAACGCGCAAGAAATCGTGTTGAAGCTCGGCGACGGGATCCGTGGGACCGAGCTTCACGCCGAGCTTGCCGTCCCAAAGCCACCAACGTTCGCGCTCCTCTTTCCACCGCGCGAACGGCAGGATGAGCGCGCGCTCGCGGCCGACGGGATCCTCGTCGATGTAGCGCCAGGCGTCGACGACGATTTCACGCTGCTTGATGAGACGGCGCATAGACTCTGGCCTTGAAAGGAGCAATGCCGATACGGCGGACGGTGTCGATGAACTCCTCGCCGTCTTCGCGTTCGGCAACGTACACATTGAGAATGCGCTCGATCACTTCGGCGACCTGCGCATGCGGAACGGACGGACCGATGACTTGGCCGAGCGACGCATCGCGGCCGCTTCCCGAACCGCCGAGCGTGATCTGGTACCACTCCTCGCCGCCCTTATCGACGCCGAGAATGCCGATGTGGCCGATGGAGTGATGGCCGCAGCCGTTCATGCAGCCGGACATCTTCAACTCGATGTGGCCGAGATCGTACAGGTAATCGAGATCGTCGAACCGTTCGTTGATCTGCTTGGCGATCGGAATCGATGTCGCATTCGCCAGCGCGCAGAAATCGAGACCCGGGCAGCAGATCATGTCGGTCAACGTGCCGATGTTCGGCGTCGCAAGGTCTAGAGCGCGCAGCGCCTCCCACACCTCGTAGAGATCGCGCTGTTTCACGTCGGCGAGCACGAGGTTTTGATCGTGCGTCGAGCGGATCAGCCCGAACGAATAGCGATCGGCCAGATCGGCGACGGCATCCATCTCTGCGTGCGTGATGTCTCCAGGCGGGCGCGTCGGAGATTTCAGCGAGACGACGACGGCACGGTAACCGGACACCTTGTGGCGTCGCGTATTGCGCTGATACCACGTGCGGAATTCGTTCGGCCGCCCGGCAGTGACGTCCTCGTCTTCCAGCTTCTCGTACGGCGGCGGCGCAAAGAACGATTTGATGCGCTCGAACTCGGCAGCATCGAAACGCGGCGCCGTATCGCGAGCCGCCTCGTACTCCGCCTCGACCATCTCGCGGAATTTCTGCGGACCGACGGCTTTGACGAGGATCTTGATACGCGCCTTGTGAATGTTGTCGCGCCGACCTTCGAGGTTGTACACGCGCAAGATCGCTTCGAGATACGCGAGCAGCTCTTCCTTCGGCAGGAATTCGCGAATCACGTGACCGATCATCGGTGCACGGCCGAGGCCGCCGCCGACGATCACTTCGAAACCGACCTCGCCTTGCTCGTTACGCACGAGATGCAGACCGATGTCGTGCACACGCGAAGCCGCACGGTCTTGCGGCGAGCCGGTCACGGCGATCTTGAACTTGCGGGGCAGGTACGAGAACTCGGGATGCAGCGTCGCCCACTGCCGGATGTATTCGCACCACGGACGCGGATCTTCGATCTCGTCGGGTGCAATGCCCGCGAAATGATCGGAGGTGACGTTACGAATGCAGTTGCCGCTCGTCTGAATCGCGTGCATCTGTACGGTGGCGAGCAGCTCGAGAATGTCAGGCACGGTCTCGAGTTTCGGCCAGTTGAACTGCAGGTTCTGACGGGTCGTGAAGTGTCCGTAGCCCTTGTCGTACTCGCGCGCGATTCGCGCCAACATGCGCAGCTGACGGCTCGCAAGGAGCCCGTACGGAATCGAAATGCGCAGCATCGGCGCAAAGCGCTGGATGTACAGGCCGTTGCGTAGTCTCAAAGAACGGAAATCGTCTTCGGACAGCTCGCCCGCAAGATAGCGCCGCGTCTGATCGCGGAATTGCGCAACCCGTTGTTCGACAAGGGTCTGATCGATGGTGTCGTACTGGTACATTGCCGGGCGACTTTAGCCCGGCCGCAAGACGGGTCTAAATATGGTTTGGGTATGAGCTGATGCCGGCGCGAGCGCTGGCATCAGGACATGGGCTCAAAGGCTGACCTTGGTCTCCCTGGCCCTAAGCTCCATGCCCGACGCCCCGAGTCCTTTCTACGCACGGCGGCGGATGAGCCCTTCCTGCGCCGTCGATGCCACTAACCGCCCGTCTTGGCTATAGATTCTCCCCAGCGCGAAGCCTCGGGAGCTGCACGCGGTCGGGCTGTCGATCACATATAAGAGCCACTCGTCGACCCGAAACGGGCGATGGAACCACATCGCGTGGTCGATGCTCGCAGCCTGGATCTTGGTGCGCTCGACTTTGAGTCGAACATCGAGCCCGGCCGTGCCGAGCAGGTAGTAATCCGACGCGTACGCCAACAAGGTGCGGTGCAGGATCTCGTCATCGGGCAGCGGGTCGAGCGCCTTGAACCAAATCTTCATGTGCGGCTCTTTGGGCACGTCCGCTTCAGGATCCGGCAGGGACGCCGGCCGAAACTCGAACGGTCGGTCCATGATGAGGAACGGGCGCGGACGGTCCGGCGCCTTGCGCTTCAGTTCTTCGATGGCCGTTGCCATGTCGGGTACGGCCTCCGGCGATGGCACGTCTGGCATCGGGCCCTGCCGATCGATGCCCTCCTCCGGCCAATGGAACGAGGCCGACATATGGAAGATCTGCTCGCCGTGCTGAATCGCGACCACGCGACGGCTCGAAAAGCTCACACCGTCGCGGCTGCGATCGACTTCATAGGTAACCGGGTTGTCCGGATCGCCGGCACGCAAGAAGTAAGCATGTAGCGAGTGGACCGAGCGATTCTCCACCGTGGCGTAGGCCGCCGCGAGCGCCTGACCCAGCACTTGACCGCCGAACACACGGCGATGGCCTGGATCCCGGCTTTCCCCTTCGAAACGGTCAGCGTCGAGACGCTTGAGCTGTAAAACCTTGAGGAGATCGGCGAGGAGAGGATTCATGTCAGGCTGTAGGCTTTGGACTGTAGGCTGCAGAACGAATCTAAGAGCGACGCAGGCCGCGAGGCCGCAGTAGCACGCGCAGCGCGCGCTCTGCTACAGCCTACAGCCTGCCTCCCACAGCCTAATCTTGGACTCCCAACCGCTTGTGCATGATCGGGCTCGTGGTCGTGTATTGCAGCGGGATTTTCTTGGCCGGATTCAAGTGCGCTGCGACACCGAAGGCGGCGAGCGCTGCTTCGTGAAAGCCGGAGAGGATGAGTTTCTTCTTCCCCGGATACGTATTGATATCGCCCACCGCAAACACGCCGGGGATGTTCGTCTGGAATTTCTCCGTGTCGACGACGATGGCGCGCTTGTCGATGTTCAAGCCCCATTCGGCGATCGGTCCGAGCCGAGGGTGCAGGCCGAAGAACACGAGCGCATGATCGGCTTCGATGTCCTCTAACCCTCCATCCGTTCGTTTCACGCGCACGCCGCGGAACTGATCGCCGTCGGCGAGAATCGACTGCGCAATACCTTCGATGTAACGAATGCTGCCGCTCTGCGCGAGATCGCGCATCTTCGCCACCGACGCGGGCGCCGCACGAAACTCTGGCCGCCGATGCACCAGTGTCAGACTGCGCGCCCGGCCGGCAAGCTCGAGCGTCCAGTCGAGCGCCGAATCCCCGCCGCCGAAAATGACGAGCCGCTTACCGACGAAGTCCGCAGCGTTCTTGACCTTGTAGTGCACATTCTTGCCTTCGAAGGCCTCGGCGCCTTCGCATCCGAGACGCCGCGGCTGAAACGAGCCGAGCCCCGCCGCGATGATGACCGTCTTCGTGTGAAAGCGCGTATCGAGCGACGTGCGTAGCAAGAACGTCTGGTCTTCGAGCACCTTGAGCTCGACGACTTCCTGTCCCAGGTGGAACTGCGCGTTGAACGGCTTGATCTGCTCGAGCAGGCGATCGATGAGCTCCTGCGCGCCGCACACCGGCAACGCAGGGATGTCGTAAATCGGTTTGTCCGGATAGAGCTCGCTGCACTGACCGCCGGGATGCTTCAACGAATCCACGACGTGTGCGGAAATGCCGAGCAAGCCCAGCTCGAAAACTTGAAACAGTCCGCAAGGGCCCGCGCCGATGATGACGACATCGGCCTGAATGGCGCCTTCGATTGCGCCGGCGTTCGCTTCGCTCAACTCGAAAACCTCGTTGATGTGCCGCACGATCGTGCGGCAGACGGATTCTATAACGGTGCCTCACACCCTAGGCCCTGCACATCGGCAGGCACCCTGTAGGCCAAGTTTCCCACAGCCGCCTCCCCTTTTGCATTGCAGGAAGGCCTTACAGAAGCGCGATCCAGTCAGCCATCGACGCAAACGAGCGCGATTGCCCCCTTCGACACGCATGCGCTCGTCGCGGATCTGCACTCGCGAGGCGTCATCGAAGTGCGCCCGATGCGCCTCGCACTCGAGCGCTTCACCCACGCGAAAACACGCGATTCGGTTTGCGAGAAACGCGCCCAATCGCATGACAAATCTACACAATTTTGGGGGCCGGAAATGCTCGGACGAACTCGGCAGTTCCAGCAGAATTCCTGTCGGCTCGGGCGACGAAACATGCGGCAAAAGCCTCGAAATGCGCATGATCCGCCGTTGTGGGCACACAGTGACCGTGGAACAATCGCAGCACTGTTTTTTCGACGTTTCGATTCGAAGATCCATTGCTCGCCTGCGCCGCGACGCGGAGTAAGGGAGTGGGCTGAAACCCTTTTTCAACAAAGAGAGCCACCATGCGTCTCATCGTCAATGGCAAAGAACACGTCATTAACGATCTCGACGAAAGCACACCGCTCCTGTGGGTGCTGAGAGATCATCTGGGCCTCGTCGGCACGAAGTACGGTTGCGGCATCGCTCAGTGCGGCGCATGCACCGTGCACTTGAACGGCGCACCGGTTCGGTCGTGCTCCATCCCCGTCGCGGCCGCCGCCGATCAGCAGGTCACGACGATCGAAGGACTCGCGGGTCCCGACGGCAAGCTGCATCCGCTGCAGCAGGCATGGATCGATCTCGACGTGCCTCAATGCGGCTACTGCCAGGCCGGCCAGATCATGTCCGCCGCCGCGCTGCTGAAGCAGAAGCCGAAGCCGACCGATGCGGACATCGACGCCGCGATGAACGGCAACTTGTGTCGATGCGGCACTTATCCGCGTATTCGCGCGGCTATTCATGCCGCCGCGCAAGCCGCAAGCGAGTGAGGTGCGACATGAGTGCTGTGGAATCTCACGTTATCTCGCGCGATGGCTACTCGCACGAAATCCTGCGCATCGCGGAGAACCAATCGCTCGCCCAAGCGGTTCACACCACGCTGAACCGTCGCGATTTCCTCAAAGTCACCGGTATCGCCGGCGCCGGCCTCGTGCTCGCGTTCCACGTCGGCTCGAAGGGCGAAGCACAAGCGGCGAACAACAAAGAGTTCGCGCCGAACGCCTATGTGCGCATCGCACCGGACAACACGATCACGATCATGGCCAAGGCGCCTGAGATCGGCCAAGGCGTGAAGACTTCGCTGCCGATGATCGTTGCCGAGGAACTGGATGCGGATTGGGACAAAGTGCACGTCGTGCAGGCGCCCGTCGACGCAAAACTCTACGGCCGCCAGAGCGCCGGCGGGTCGCGCTCGATTCCGACGAACTGGGACACGCTGCGTCAAGCCGGTGCAGCAGCGCGTGCAATGCTCGTCGCTGCGGCCGCAAAGGAATGGCGCGTTCCCGAATCCGAGATCACGACTTCGAAGAGCGTCGTCACTCACGCCGCGAGCGGCAAGAGCGCAACGTACGGCGAGCTCGCACTGAAGGCGGCCGCGTTGCCCGTGCCGGATCCGAAGACGCTCAAGCTCAAGGACCGCAAGGACTACGTGCTGATCGGCTCGCGCATCACCGGCGTCGACAATCACGCCATCGTCACCGGTCAGCCGTTGTTCGGCATCGACACAGTGATTCCGAACATGCATTACGCCGTGTTCGAGAAGTGCCCGGCGGTCGGCGGCAAAGTGAAGAGCGCGAACCTCGAAGAGATCAAACAGCTTCCGGGCGTCACGGATGCCTTCATCGTAGAAGGCACGGGTCGGCCGACAGAAGTCATGCCCGGCGTGGCCATCATCGCGAAGTCCACGTGGGCGGCATTCAGCGCCAAGCGTCGACTCAAGATCGAGTGGGACGAATCCGGAGCTTCCAAAGATAGCTGGAGCGAGTCGGTCGCGAAGGCGCAGGAGCTCGCAAAGCAGCCGCAAGGCGAGAAAGAGCTCAAGTCGATCGGCGACTTCGATCAAGCCATCGCCAATGCCAAGGCCGTGGAAGGGTTCTACAGCTACCCCTTCATTCCGCATGCGCCTCTCGAGCCGATGAACACGACCGCGCACTGGAAAGGCGATTCGGTCGAGATCTGGTCGCCGACGCAGATGCCGGATGCGGCGATGCGCATGCTGCCGATGGTCTTCAAGATGAAGCCCGAACAATTCACGATCCATCAGACGCGCGTCGGCGGCGGCTTCGGCCGGCGCTTGATGAACGACTACCTGATGGAAGCCGTGCAAATTGCCAAACAGGCGGGCGTGCCCATCAAGCTCATGTGGACGCGCGAAGACGACATGCAACACGACTTCTACCGCCCTGGCGGCTTCCATGCCTTCAAAGGCGGAGTGGATCAAGACGGCAAGCTCGTCGCATTCGCAGATCACTTCATCACGTTCTCTGCGGATGGCGAGCGTCCTGTGAGCTCGGCAGAGATCTCGCCGGAGGAATTTCCGGCATTGCTCGTGCCGAATGTGAAGCTCACGCAGACGTTCCTTCCGTGGCAGATTCCGACCGGACCGTGGCGCGCTCCGCGTTCGAACTCGGTTGCTTTTGCCGTACAAAGCTTTTTGCACGAGCTGTCGGCCGCAGCAGGCAAGGACCACCTGGAGTTCCTGCTCGAGCTCATGGGTGAGCCGCGCCACTTGCCGCCGGCGAACGAGTTCGCGCTCAACACGGGGCGCGCAGCCGCGGTGATCAAGCTCGCTGCGGAGAAGGCCGGTTGGGGCAAGCCGCTGCCGAAGGGCCGCGGCATGGGTTTGGCGTTCCACTTCAGCCATGCCGGTCACTTCGCGGAAGTCGCGGAAGTGAGCGTCGATGCGAATCGCAAGCTCACGATCCACAAGATCACGGTGGCCGGCGATATCGGTCCGATCGTGAACATGAGCGGTGCCGAGAACCAGGTCGTCGGTTCGGTGATCGATGGGTTCAGCACGATGTTGGGACTCGAGCTGTCGATCGAGAACGGCCGCATCCAAGAGACCAACTTCGATCGCTACCCGATCCTGCGCATGAAGCATGCGCCGCTCGTCGAAGCTCACTTCATCCAGAGCGACTATCCGCCGACTGGCGCAGGCGAACCTGCATTGCCGCCGGTTGCCCCGGCGATATGCAATGCGATCTTCGCCGCAACGGGCCATCGCGTCCGAACGCTTCCGCTACGGCGCGAAGGCTTTACGGTCTGAGAAACACGGGCCGCCGAAAGGCGGCCCGTTTT